>Ga0078972_1000607_pt1 | contig 147178 bp, 102 predicted proteins | sample YelNatPaOPGAMG01_FD_67568 | JGI IMG/M metagenome (GOLD analysis project Ga0078972, IMG submission 67568) | Hot spring thermophilic microbial communities from Obsidian Pool, Yellowstone National Park, USA - OP-RAMG-01 (SPADES assembly) (version 2) | ecosystem: Environmental > Aquatic > Thermal... | reverse complement strand
TGCCTTTTAATCAGCTTTCTCATAATTCTCATTTTCTCCCTATCAATAATGGGTATGGGTAATAGACAAAAAGTTATATAAAAGTATTTTGAATAAAAACTATTATATCAAAATGTTAAGCACTTTTAAAAGAGAAAAATGAGAATTATTATAAATTTCTCAGCTACTTATATGGCCTCGGACAGACACTAGATACACTCACCGAATTTCTCATATACAAATAAATTATAAATTTATCCGATTATGTATATTGCTTTGATATTCATGAGCATATATCTAAACTTTAAACTTTATATCTAATGGTCTTCTCAGGGTGGGGAAAAATACCAAACCGTTTGCAGCGACTACAGGCAGGATAAGGGCATGTTTTTGGCTGATAAGCCAGAGAGTGAGTCTTATTATCCGACAACTAAAATTTTCTGTTTCCCATCCCTGTCTGGCCTGGTACGAGATTGTCGACGATTTTCTATATCCGACCTGGATAAGCCGCAAGAGAGGGCTATTTATGGAGGGAAAAGTAATCCTTAGGGGATTGCCCATTATAGATATAACCCAGGGGGCATCGATCAGTATCGGCAAGAATGTAATGCTTAACTCCCGCAACAGGGGATATCACATCAATCTTCATTCGCCGGTGAAACTCTTTGCTGACAGGCCTGGAGCTGAAATTACCATTGGGGAAAATACCAGGATTCATGGAACCTGCATTCATGCCCATCGCAGAATAAGCATTGGCCGAGGATGTTTGATAGCGGCCAATAGTCAGATTTTCGATGCCAGTGGCCATGAACTTTCTTTTCCCCAGGTCGAAAACAGGATTTATACAACTGGCCAAGCCAAACCAATTACCATTGAAGATAATGTCTGGATTGGGGCAAACTGCCTTATTCTGCCGGGCGTGCATATTGGCCGCGGAAGTGTAATCGCGGCCGGTAGCGTTGTGGTGAAAAGTGTACCACCTATGGTGATTGCAGGTGGCAATCCGGCCCGAGTGGTCAGGAGCTATTCTGGCCAAGCTAGTCCTGTCCATTTGTCTGGAGCCTCCGGCCCTGTTGGTCAGGAGATATTCAGCCATTCGGATTCAAGTTATTTAAACCCAAAGCAATTCTCATAGGTCGCAGGGTTAGGTTTTGGGAGAAAATGGAAGCTTTGGAGGATCTTTTTTGAGGATTTTTTTGAGGATAATGACAGCCGGGAGGGGAGAATATTTATGAAGAGATGCTCTTTTTTCATTCGAGAAAGGAAAGGGGTTGCGGTTTTTGGGGCATTGATCCTCTGTTTTCTTTTGGTCTTAGTCTCAAAAAGGATACTTTGCCCCAAAACCGTGGCTGCTGATGTTCATTTTCAGGATGCGGCCACTCATGCCTGGCCGTGTCAGGGGCATGATTCGGGGCATAGTGGCCAGAGCCAGTTTTTGGGGAGCCAAACCGATGCCTTGAAGTGGAGATGGTCAGCAGGAGGGAAGGTTTACTCATCCCCTGCTGTTGGGGCTGATGGCACAGTCTATATCGGCAGTGACCGTGGTTGTGTCGTTGCTCTTCGAGCCCGTGATGGGTGTCCCATATGGAGCTTTGAAACCGCAGGCAGTGTGTATTCATCCCCTGCGCTGGGAGCAGATGGCACGGTGTATATTGGCAGCCTAGATGGTCGGCTCTATGCCTTACGAGGCCAGGATGGCAGCTTGAAGTGGAGCTACGGAGCTGGGGATGAGATTTATGGCTCGTCTGCCATTGGAGCAGATGGCACGGTGTATATCGGCAGCCTCGATGGTCGGCTCTATGCCCTGCGAGGCCAGGATGGCAGCTTGAAGTGGTGCTACAGAGCTGGGGATGAGATTTATGGCTCACCTGCCATTGGAGCAGATGGCACGGTGTATATCGGCAGCCTCGATGGTCAGCTCTATGCCTTGCGAGGCCAGGATGGCAGCTTGAAGTGGAGCTATAGAACAGGATATTGGATTTATGGCTCGCCTGCCATTGGAGCAGATGGCACGGTGTATATCGGCAGCCTCGATGGTCGGCTCTATGCCCTGCGAGGCCAGGATGGGAGCTTGAAGTGGAGTTATAGAGCTGGGGATGAGATTTATGGCTCGCCTGCCATTGGAGCAGATGGCACGGTGTATATTGGCAGCCTAGATGGTCGGCTCTATGCCTTGCGAGGCCAGGATGGCAGCCTGAAGTGGAGCTATAGAGCTGGGGGCGGCATATCCTCATCCCCTGCTATTGGAGCAGATGGCACGGTGTATATTGGCAGCCTAGATGGTCGGCTTTATGCCTTGCGGGGCCAGGATGGGAGCTTGAAGTGGAGCTACAGAGCCGGGGGCAGCATCTCCTCATCACCAGCTATTGGAGCAGATGGCACGGTCTATATCGGCAGCCTTGACGGACATCTCTATGCTTTTGGTTCTCCTACAGGATTGGGGGCTGATAGCATCTGGCCATGCTGGAGGCTTAATGCTCAGCATACTGGCCAAAGTCTCCTGGTCGGGCCGAAAACCCCTGCCCTAAAATGGAAGTACCAGATCGGGGGAGAGATATACTCTTCGCCAATTGTTGCCCTTGATGGCACGATCTATATTGGAAGCTACGACTCTAAGATCTATGCCTTAAAACCTGATGGTAGTGGTGTTAAGTGGAGTTATCAAGCGGGGGGGCAGGTGAGGTCAACGCCTGCCATTGCCAGCGATGGTACCATCTATGTGGCAGCTTTTGATGGCCTGGTTTATGCTCTCAAATCATTGAATGGCAGTCTGAAGTGGAGTTATCAGACCGGCAACCAGATCTATTCCTCACCATCTGTTGGGCCCGACGGCACGGTCTATATTGCCGGGCTTGATGGCAAAGTTTATGCTCTCAAGCCTGATGGGAGCCTGAAGTGGAGCTATAAAGCTGATAGCGGTATCTACTCTTCACCGGCTCTTAGTCAAGAAGGGCTGGTTTATGTCGCCAGTGGTGATGGAAAGCTCTATGCCCTAAATTCCCAGAATGGCAGACTGGTTTGGAGTTATCAGACCGGAGAGCGGATCTACTCATCACCTGCTCTTGATGCTTATGGTACGCTCTATATCGGCGGTCTCAATGGCCGCCTTTATGCCCTAAGCAGTGCTGACGGCAGCCTGAGGTGGAAGTATCAGACTGGCGGTGCGCTTTACTCCTCACCCGCGGTCGGTGCTAACGGCAGTGTGTATATTGGCAGCCTCGATGGTCGGATTTATGCTCTTAACGCTCAGGATGGCGGTCTTGTGTGGAGCTATCAGACCGGCGGAGGAATCTATTCTTCGGCAGCGCTGGCCGCGGACGGAATAATTTATATTGGCAGCCTCGATGGTCGGATTTATGCTCTTAACGCTCAGGATGGCAGTCTTGTGTGGAGCTATAAGGCCGCAAGCCGCATTGATTCCTCACCCGCTATAGCTGACGGGGGCATAGTTTATGTAGCAGACTTGAGCGGCACAGTTTATGCCTTCGCTGATCCAGCACTGGATAAGTCGCCTCAACTGAGCTGTCCAGGCCCGATCGTGGTCTTAGCTACTGGTCCCAAAACCAAGGTATACTTCCCCGAAGCTACAGCTATTGATGATCAGGACCCTAAGCCGCAGATAACTTACGACCATGCCTCTGGGTCTGAATTTCCGGTTGGGACAACTATAGTTAAGGTTACAGCCAGGGATACTTCGGGTAATGTAAGCCTTTGTTCCTTTCCGGTAACGGTTAAGGATATCGAGCCGCCTAGGATTCTCTGCCCCTCTGATCTTATTGTCTCAGCCACTGGGCCAAAGACGCGGGTAAATTTTGTGGCTACAGCTTCTGACAATACAGATCAAAGCCCACAGATAGTCTACGATTATCAGCCAGGCTCAGAGTTTCCCCTTGGAGTTACGAAGGTCAAAGTAATGGCCAAAGACGCCTCGGGTAATTCCAGCACCTGTTATTTTACAGTAACTGTCAAGGATGTAACCCCGCCCCGAATCATCTGCCCATCCGATATGATTGTCTCCGCCGCTGGCCCAAAGACCAGGGTGAATTATTCGGCTACAGCCACAGATGATATTGATCCTAAGCCCGAGGTACTTTATGATCCAGCCCCTGGCTCAGAGTTTCCCCTTGGCAAGACTCAGGTTACGGCTACAGCCAAAGACTCATCGGGCAATTTGACTACCTGCTCTTTTAAGGTGATAGTGCGAGATAGCGAGCCCCCTCGAATCATCTGCCCATCCGATATGGTTGTCTCCGCAACTGGGGCAAAGACAAGGGTGAATTTTTCGGCTACCGCGAGTGATAACGTGGATCAGGATCCGAATGTGGTCTTAGACCCTGCATCGGGGAGTGAATTTCCCCTGGGGACAACCACAGTCAAGGTTAGGGCCACGGATGACTCAGGCAACTCGACTACCTGCTCTTTTAAGGTTACTGTCCGCGATAGCACCGCGCCCATAATCAGATGTCCTCAGAGTCTGGTTATTCCGGCTGAGGGTCGCATGACTAGGGTAAGTTATACGGTTACAGCTACGGATAATGTAGACCAGGAGGTGAAAGTTATCTGTGAGCCTGCCTCTGGTTCCGAATTCACTCTTGGAACCCACATAGTTAGGACATCGGCTATTGATTCGGCTGGAAATTCTACGGACTGCACATTTGAGGTCCTGGTGAAAGACATCGAGCCGCCTATAATCAGGTGTCCGGCCACGGTTGAAGCTACGGCTTCTGGCTCTCTGACTAAGGTTAATTTTACGGCTACAGCCGAAGATAAAGTTGATCCAAGCCCCCGGCTTATTTACGACCATGTACCGGGGTCAGAATTTCCTGTTGGCATAACAACAGTCAAGGTTACCGCCATTGACTCGGCAGGCAACTCAAGCATAAGCTACATTACTGTGAATGTAAAAGACCCTGGCTCTCCTACTCTTATCTGCCCGGCTGATATGACTGTCTCAGCCACTGGGGCAAAGACGAGGGTAGATTTTTCAGCTCAAGCCACAGATGCCACAGACCCAAGACCGCAGATAGTCTACGACCCTGCGCCTGGCTCAGAGTTTCCCCTGGGGACAACGCGGGTTACGGTTGTAGCCACTGATGCTTCGGGCAATTCGAGCACCTGCTCTTTTAAGGTTACGGTGCGGGATAGTGAGCCGCCCCGAATCATCTGCCCGGCTGATATGACTGTCTCAGCCACTGGGGCAAAGACGAGGGTAGATTTTTCAGCTCAGGCCACAGATGCCACAGACCCAAGGCCGCAAATAGTCTGCGACCCTGCGCCTGGCTCAGAATTTCCCCTGGGGACAACGCGGGTTACGGTTATAGCCACTGATGCTTCGGGCAATAGGGCAACCTGCACCTTTAACGTAGTTGTCCAGGATACTGATCTGCCCTTGGTGGCCCTGACTCTTGGCGAAAAACCTCCATATGATACCAGTCAGGTGATGAGAATCTTTTACACGGCCAACGACATCTGCGATCCTGCCCCCAAGGTCAAGGTGGAACTTTCCAACAACGGCGACCCTGCAGTCGATATTACCGCCTCATCACCCATTACGCTCAGCTTGCAAGAGCTGGCCGGTAAAAATACGGTTACCGTGACCGCAACCGATGCTTGCGGCAATGTAAGAAAAGAGACCGCGAGTTTTGAGGTGGCTCTCAAGCTTATTGGAGATCAGATCGTGGTCAAACCTGAAACCCTGAGAATCTATCCGGGCATATTTACTGTCTCTTTGGCCTTCCCACCGCCATACGATGTCTCAACTATCCGGGAGGTAGAAGCCGATGGAGCTCGTTATAAAAAGATCACCTACCAGAGTGAAAACAAGAAGACAATTTGTGAATTCAATAGATCCGACATCAAGACTCTACCTTTGGATAACCAATTCGAGATTAGAGGCTCCTTTGTTTACAAAGGGACAGAATGTACCTTTTTCGGCATTGACACTATTCAGTGGGTGTGGCAGATACCAACTCAGCAGAATGGATGGTTGACCGGTGGTGGTGGGCGGCGGCCAGTTTTTGATGGAACTATATGTCATGGGCTGCTGTGTGATGAGTGGTGAGCTTGGTGAGTTTGGGCAGAATATCTTGGTTTTTGGGGATAAGAGCTTGAACATGGAATTACTCGAGTATGCAATTAAATGATAAATTTATCTGATAAGTTTATGCTGTCGTGGCAGGGTGATTTTGTTGCTGTCGCGGGCATGTTGATAGAGAATGACTACTTCTGCAAACACGCCGGTGTAAGGCAAAAGATCACTATCCGGGAAGGCCGGCGGGTAACTGCTATGGTTGGAAGTGCACGCTTATATGTGGTCTGCCATAAAAGAAAGCTTTTAATCGTAGCCCTCAAGTATTAAGGGGAAGAGGGGAATATCGATATCTCATAGCCTCAGACCTGAGCTGGAGAACAGAGCTGGAGAATAGAGGATGTTGTGCATGGCCATACCTTCAGGTGGCTCATAGAGGTTTTCAATGATGACTGGAAGCAGTATGAAGGATGGTGGCAGTTGACCAAACAGCCCGGCGAAGAAGGATCAAGCAGAAACCAGATCCTGAGCCTGCTGCTAGATCACTGCCTCCTTTTTCATCCTCAGCAACTGGCCCGCTTGCAAAACAAACTGCCCGCTTATACAGTGGAAAGCCTACGAGACAAAAGCAAGGTAGAGTGCCTGGCGGAGTTTATCCAAGACCTGCTCTCAGCTTCAGATCCCCAAGATAAGCTTACCCTTCTCACTGAGGCAGTAGAGAATGTCTTTCAACTGGCATCATCGAAGAAACACATGGAAGAAACATATGATAGGCAGTGACCTGGGTAGGCTTGAGCCACCCCCCTCATTGAAGTCCAAGGCTAAAGCTTGTGCCTCTGTTTAGATAACTGTCTTTGAGGAGGGGATGGGTTATCTAATAAAAGTAAATGTTATTTCACTGACCTATGTTTGCATAAACTAAAAACTTGAGGATCGAGTAAAAACCTGTTATAACTTACTATAGTGTTTCAACTTTGGTTTTTTTCAGGCACAATTTTTATTTATGGTTCGACAGCTTATTTCCCATGCTTATTGAACTCATTCTCAATTATTTTTCTGAATCTGACCTCATCCCCCACATCCAGCTTATCGACTCCATGCCCATAATCTTAGCTAAGGCCAAACGAAGTGCCAAGGCTAAGGTTGCTAACCAGCTGGCCAATATAAGGATATTGTGCCTCTAAGGATATCTACTATTACGGCGTCAAACTCCATATCTTGGGCCTCAAAAGAGAAGGAGCCGCTACTCTGCCACAGTATATTGGCTGCTCACCTTGAGCAAGTGAGCAGACGGGAGTGTTTTCAATCGAATTGCCCACCTATTAAAAGGAGGAGAAGTCTATGCAGACAAAGCCTACATTGACGATACCATGAAACAACTTCTTTTGAGCAAGAAACAACAAGTGCAGATCCATACCTCAATCAAAAAGAAAAAGGTCAAGAAAAAAGAGAGGAAGATATGAAACGCAGATTAAAGAACATACTGATGATATTGCTTATCTTAACACTGTATGCCGTTATCGCTGAAGCCAGCGATACACTTCCCGTAACCATAAAACCGGTAAGCGTTGTACCGGTTATGAAACAGTTTAAGATTCCTTATGTGCCGGTCGAAAATTTGACAATTCCCTCACTTACTGCCCAGCAGTCGGCAGCGCTTAAGAACTTTAAGCAGACCTTGCCGGGGATAGTAGCCCTGAAGTCTTATTGTAATCTGGCGACCTATCAGACCCCCGTCAAAAATCAGCTACCACGTGGAAGCTGTCAAAGTTTTGCCTTTCTCGGGGCAATAGAGGCCTATTATAAAAGGCATTACAACCTGGAATTAGACCTGTCTGAAGAGTATTTCATCCATATCGTACATTCCACTCAACCCACTTGTAACCCTGACCTTCTTCACGAGAATATCTCCTCCTGGTGCGGCGCAAGTTGTCTTACCACACCGATGATCCCGGGAGAGCTTTATATGGCTCTCAACGGCATCGCTATTCCAGAAGAAAAATATGCCCCTTACTTTGGCTATGGGAGTACTTACCCTGACCACAGCCAGGCAGATCTGGATAAAATCGTCTCCGACAGTGGCCTTGTCTGTGACTCTTGTCCCAAGTCTGCTTCTATGGCGACCCCTCTTCTATCTCAGAAAGCGGTTGATACCTATGAATACGACCCGAGATATATACCTCTTGAGGCCAGGAAAAATGCCCGCTACGGCGCGACAAAAGTGCAGCTCTTATCGGTTGCGGATACTCAGGATACAGCCTTCCTGGAACAGTGTCTCTGGGGTGGTCATGAGGTTGATATATTTCTTGATCTCAATAGACTGGATATTGGCGATGGTAATTTTTTCAGCAATGGAACTCCCGTAAGCAAGCATCCTGACGGCAACCCCATTGCCGTATGGCCAAAAGATGGAGTTAACGAAGGCCACATAGGTCATGCCATGCTATTGATAGGCTATGATAGAACCAGACAGTTATTTTTACTCAAAAATTCCTGGGGTAGTTATTTACCTTACTTCTGGGTGCCGTATAATTACGTGAAAAATTGCAGTATGGGCGGAGTGATCGTCCTCGATGTCAGGGATCCGAACCTCGGCCTATCCCCGGAAGCCATGTGGATCGGTAAATGGAATATGGATCATGACGGATGGCTGGGAGAGCTGGTCATCCGAAGGACCAGAAGCAGAGCGCAGAGTAATACCGGAGATATTTACACGGAAACTACGCTGGGTACTCCCGCCAGGCTAGGCACCTATTACTCACAGGATGGCACTGCCCATGCTGTAACAGGCTATATTTCCGATAGTGTAGGGTATAAGATCAAACTGTTTATCGACTTTGATAACCCCGAAGGCGCTCCGCAAGCGGAGAGCACGCCAGTTACCCTGAAAGGACAGGAATTCGATCTCGAAATGTTCACTTCACCATCAAATTCGACTACCTTCGGAAACTACGCGGCCGGCACTACGGTCTGGCGCGATTATATGTTTGGTGCCCTCATCTCCCGCCCCTCTGCACCCATCCGGATCAAACATATTCCAGGAACCTTCTCTCTCGATGACTGGAAAAAGAGCTTTATGCTGTTCTATAGCGGCGGAAGTACGGCATATTTTAGAATAACCGATATAGCCTCTTCAGAGAGCGGTGTCTACTATTCAGTAACTGACACCTATAACGGAACTGTCGGGCATCATTGCGGAATCCACAAGAAGCAGACAAACCGCCTGTTCTTCTTCGGAGCCTTCCAGCCCACTTTATTCTACCACACCCATGAAACCGGTATTGTGAGCGGTTTGGGTGTTTTTGGCATATCCCTCCCTTCTTCTATCATCGTCAAAAAACCCACCCTCACCGTTCTCCCCTATCTTAATTCTATGGCAATATTTTCAATCACCTGCGATACCGAGGGAGCTGTGATCCACTACACGACGGATGGAAGTGAGCCAACCGAAAACTCGCCAATTTATACCAAACCACTGCTCCTGCCCCGCGACACTGTCATCAAGACCAAAACCTTCATAGATGACCTGCCAGCCAGTGAGACTGTCACAGGAACTTATAACTGGGCTGGAGTATGCGAAGAAGGTGAGATCGGAGAACTGGATATTGAAGGAAGCAAAGGAATCATAGGAGATAAAGTCAAAATCCCGGTGAAGGTTCAAGTTGCAGGCAAGAAAATCTTCAGCCTTGGCTTTGAAGTTGTTTATGATCCGAGTGTCTTGAATTATATAGGCTATGAAAGAGGAAACCTGACTGCTGACTTTGATATGTTCGAGGTTAACCCGGTAAATCCGGGGAGAATACTCACAGGCGGATTCTCCAACAAAGGCACTGATGCCAATGGTTATCTGGCCTGGTTAAACTTCGAGGTTGTGGGAGGCCGGGAAAACGAGTGTTATCCACTGCTCCTGAAAAATGTGAATGACGATCTAAGCGGCCTTTACAGAACCGACGGATGCTTTTGCTTCAATAAGGCCTGTAATGGCGATCTCAATGGGGATGGAGCAATTACCCCGTCCGATGCACTCGCGGCCTTCAAGTGTTATCTCGGCTCCGGCCCCTGTTCCGATTGTTCTGATGTCAATAGAGATGGTGGAGTAACACCGTTGGATGCCCTCTGCATTTTTAAAAAGTATCTTGGCCAGAGTTCCTGTTTAGACGACTGAGCCGCGAGCGTTTAAGCTCTCAGCCTTCGTCTCCTCATTTCTCCGCCGCCTTATAGGACTGTACATCCTGCTTATATCGGGCTCACTGTAGGGTGTACAGTCCTGTTCTTCCGATTATTATTCCGATTATTATATTCAAGCGATCCAAACCGTAAAGATTGATTAAGGCAAGACTTACTGGTTTTCTCGCTAAGTGCGTAACACAAGTGCACAGCGGATCAATTACGCTATCAATATGTAGCCTGCGGACCTTGTGCCCGCCCCTAGCTTGCGCACTTTGTTTGCGAAAGAACCACTTACGGATGGGCTGGGAAATATATAACCGATGCGCCCGACGAACATGTAAGGGCTATTGTACAATATCTTTTATGATAGTGTGATAGAAGACAGTTAATATGGAATTTACGGGGCGAAGCTCTGCCTGGCTAAAGATACTTGAAAGTAGGGAGCTTAAGAGAAATAGCCTGAATAGCCGATGATCAAAGAGGTTAATACCCTGTCAGGATTCAACCAGATTGAGCATCTGTGGGATGACCTTTATCGGCGCTCCCAGGTCAGGAATCTTTTTTTGACTCACGCCTGGCTCAGGCTATGGATCAAGCATTTTGGTGCTGGGCAGACCTTCGCTTTACTATATCTGCCAGATGGGGCCGATAGGTTAGAAGCTGGCGCTGTTTTGAAGCGGCATGGTAAGGTGATAAGCTTTATTGAAAGTGATTTTTCCGCATACCCTGATTTTTTGGCCACACCAGCCTCAACAGGGAGAATTGGTGAGTTTTTGGCTTATCTCAAAGCAACATACTTTCCATCCAAATTCGTTTTTGCCGACACCAGCATTAATTCAATCCTATGCAGAAGCGTTAATCGGCTGACCAAAGAACGCTGGCTGCCAATCTTCAAATATCCCTCTGCCATGAGGTCAGTAAATGTTGCTGGGACATTTGATTCGTATTTGGCTGCTCAGGGAGCAAAGGTCAGGTCAGAGATGAGGCGCAAGGTGCGTCGGGCGCAGAGGGATTACCAACTCAGTCTGAGGCTCTTCGCCCAACAGGGTGAGCGGGATGAGGTATTTGAGCTTATCAGGAGGGTTGAGCAGGATTCCTGGAAAGCTCAGGTTGGATCGGCCATTATCTATAATGGAGATCAGATGTATTTTTATCAGGAGGTCTTTGATTATTATGCTAAGCGGAATGAGGCCAGGGTTTATTGCCTATATTTTAACGATCAGCCCGTGTCATTTGTTTTCGGCATCCTATCAGAGCGAAGATACTATGCGCTGAAAACCTCTTACCGGCTCCTCTACCGTGAGTATGCTCCGGGACTGGTTTTGTTTTTCAAGGTACTTGAGTCGTTTTTCCACAACAAGGAAGCAGATAGGCTTGAATTTCTTGGCTCTGATGCTCGATGGAAGGAGGAATTTTCTAATCATCGGGAAGATTTTTGTACCCTTGAACTCTATCCGATGGGGTTGAAGTCGATCTCCTACCATGTGCTTTATCGCTATATCCGCCCGATTGTCAAGAGATTAAGAATTCGGTCATGAATACCTTTCAAAAAATCAAGTCCAGGATTAAGCGGTTTGTTGTGCCTGCCTTGTTTCGCTGTGGCTATTATTCCTGGCTCCTGCACACTAAGGGAAGGAGCAACCGATGTTTGATTCTGATGTATCATCGTATTGGTAGCCGGAATGATGCCGGAGGATGCCTTGGCGGTCAGGATGGAATCAGCCGGTCAAGTTTTGAAAAACAGATGCAGTTTCTGAGAGAGCATATGACCCCGATGCCTCTTTCTGTTTTAGTCAAAAGCCTTAAATTTAGGCGCCGTATTCCTCCGAGGGCGGTGGTGGTTACCTTTGACGATGGATACGCGGATAATTACCTGAATGCCTATCCGGTGTTAAAAAAGTACCGCATTCCGGCCACCATTTTTTTGGCTACCGGCTATATCAGCACTGGGAGGCGGTTTTGGTGGGATCAACTGAGGGCCATGATTAGGCAAAACCCTGATCTGCCATTGGTTATGGCTAAAAAGGGCCTTCTACCCCCAGAGATCAAGGGAGGGTGGTTTTCGGCTGGACAGAGAAACCAGCACGAGCTGGTAGAATCGTTGATCTCCTATATCTGGCAGCATCAGAATATGCGTCCTGATAAATGGATAGAGCTTCTGGAGCAGGAAATTGAACATGATCTCCTGCCAAGCGATGATTATGCTCCTTTGAGCTGGGAGCATGTTCAGGAGATGAGCCAGCATGATTTTGATTTTGGCTCGCATACGGTCAGCCACCCTAATATGGTGCACCTTTCCTCTCGTGAGGTTGAGGAAGAGCTGGGAGTTTCCAAGAGAACTATCGAGCAGCATCTTGGCCGGCCAGTGGAAGGTTTTGCCTATCCAATAGGCCGGGGAGAGCACTACGATAGCCGGATAAAAGCGCTAGTGCAGAAAGTAGGCTTTCAGTATGCCTGCACAGCTCAATTGGGCTGCATTTGGCCTGAAAAGTGGGATATATTTTCCCTTAATCGGATTTCACCTCCAAGCTCTCTACCCTATTTTGTGCGGGACATAAGCTTTTATCTAACCTTTCCCTATCCGGTAACAAGTCATGGCGATCGCGTCATAATTGGCTAGTCAATAATATCAATACGTTATATGCTACAGATCAATATATTACCTAATTAGGCTAAATATGTTTAATCCATATAAGTATTTGATATCTTTGGATATTAGCAGAATGTTAGCAGATTTTTTCAGGCCATTGCCCTAGAGATAAGGGAGCAGGGCTTGTCTGCGATGAAGAAGATGAAGCGGGTTTTGATGATCTCTTACTATTATCCCCCCTTGCTGGATGTTGGGGCTTTGAGGGCTCTTGGCTTTTCCCGCTACCTGCCGGAATATGGCTGGCAGCCTTATGTGGTTTCGGTTAAAAACCCTGACCCTGCTTACTGTCTTTTGGGGCAGGAGCCTTGCCCTGAGCAGGTCAAGATTATCTATACCCGCTCGCTGGTCAATCTGGCTCGACTCAACGGGTTGATCAACGGCGCTCTGTGTCGGCTGCTTGGATTTTTGGGTTGTGAGAATATTCAGAATCCGGCTGATATTCTCTTTTTGCCCGATATCTTTGTCGGTTGGATTCCGCTCTCTTGCTGGACAGCCTATCGGCTGATTCGCCGATACGGCATTGAGGTTATCTATGTTTCAGCCAAGCCTTTTAGCTCCACACTGACTGGCTTGTTACTAAAGAGGCTGACTGGAAAATTTCTGATCCTTGATTTTAGAGATCCCATCTCCTTGGAAGCCATGGAAGGAGATGAGCCAGCAGAAAGCAACAGACTGTATTGGAAAATTATCCGAAAGCTTGAGCATCTGGTTGTCAAGCAGGCAGACTGGCTGCTGGTAACGAGCCGGAAAACTCAGGAAAAATATCTCTCACTTTATCCCTTCCTTAAGGATAGGTGTTCGGTCATCTATAATGGATTTTTTGATGAGCTTTTGCCCAAAAGCCAGCCATCTGCCTCAAGCTGTCGATTTTCCATTATTTATACCGGCAACTTCTATCCAACCTTGCCGGGATCGGATATCTTTTTCCAGGGATTGCAGCAGGTTTTAGCCGAAGGGAAGATCCCTCGGCATAAAATTAGCTTTTTATATTTTGGCGATAACCGGGAATGGTTTCAAGGGATGAGAGAGAAATACGGCCTGTATGACGTAGCTTGGCATTGTGGACACACGAGCCGCAGGAAGGCTCTTCAGCACATTTCAGACTCTTCCCTCTTTCTCCTGCGGTCCAGGGGGAATATGGTCAGCGCCAAGCTCTATGAGGCCTTGGCTCTTGGGAAGCCTATCCTTTCCCTGGACTCAACTGAGGAGGTAAGTCAACTGATCAGGAGCTATTCATCTAATTTCTATCTCCTGTTCAGTGGGGACGGCCCAGCGAAGGTAGCCGAAGCTATCCATCATGCTTATACCAGATGGGAGATGGGGGACTGGCCAGCCGTCCCAAATCCGGAATATCTGGAAAAGTTCAATAAGCGGCAGTTGACCGGACAACTGGCGGCCATTTTGGATAAGGTTAGCTAGAGAAGGTGCTGGAAGAGCACACGGCAGGGGAGATTTCAGTCAGACGAAGGGTCAGATTTGCGGCCACGTGGCTTGCCGGAACAAGGCTCCTTGGACAGCTTCTGACCCTGGGCATGACTGTGCTGATTACCAGGTTCCTTCAGCCGGCTGATTTTGGTCTTTACGGCATGGCCAATCTGGTCATTTCCTTTTTGACCCTGTTTGAGGGGGTTGGGCTTGATGCCGCTATTATCCAGAAGCAGAATTTAGCGGTCGAGGATGCAGATCGAAGTTTTTGGCTCATGCTGTTGATTAATCTTGGGCTGTATGGGATAACCTTTGCACTTTCTCCGCTTCTGGCTTGGTTTTTTCGCGAGAGGCAGCTTTCTGGCATGATCAGGATTTTGGGGCTAAATTTGATTTTGGTTGCTCTGTACGGCGTGCCCTATAATCTTATGACCAGGGAGCTGGCCTTTGATCAGCGATCTAAGGCAGAGCTAGTCTCAGGGGTAGGACATAGTCTGATCTGTTTGGTTATGGTTTTGGCTGGATGGGGAGTTTGGGCCTTGGTCTATAGCAGCCTGGCCACGCCGCTAATTATGCTTGGCCTGATTTACTATTATCAGCCCTGGATTCCCAGACTTTGCTCTCCCTTCAGCCGGGAGAGCCGGGGGCTGTTAAACTTTGGCAGCCAGATCATGCTCTCCCGCCTTCTGTGGTACGCCTATTCCAACTCCGATTTTCTCATTGCTGGTCGTCTGTTGGGCAAGGAGGCCCTAGGGTACTATACCCTGGCCTTTGAAATGGCCTCTCTTCCTTTAGAAAAGGTGGTGTCGATGATTCCCCAGATTGCCTATCCCACCTTTGCCCAAGTTCAGCATGAGGAGGAGAGGGTGAGGCATTACTTTTTGAAAACCTGCCGGCTAGTGGCGCTGATCGTCTTTCCTCTCTTTCTTGGTCTTTTCCTTGTGGCCGAAGACCTTATTAGGCTGGTTTTGACTGGAAAGTGGGCCGCGGCCATCGGCCCGCTGAAGATTCTCTGTCTTATGTCTATCCTACGCTCTTTGGCTGTCCTGGGTGCGCCGCTGACCAATGCCCTGGGCAGACCCGATATCGCCCTGCTCAATTCGTTCCTCTGTGCCCTGATTTTGCCGCCGGCATTCTGGTTGGGAGCAAGATTTGGCATTCAGGGGATTTCGCTGGCCTGGCTGATCGCCTACCCTTTTTTATTTTTGATCATAACCTCAAATTCCATCCGCACTATCCGAATTACCCTGAGGGAATACTGGCTAAACCTTCTGCCTGTGATCGAGGCGAGCCTCTTTATGCTGCTGGTGATATTCGGATTGCAGAGCTTGTTTTGGTCAGCTCTAACCTTGTGGTTTCGGCTCTCTTTGACCTGCTTTCTGGGAGCCGTCTGTTATGTAGGTATCTTGTGGCTGGCTAACCGCTCTTTGCTTGAAGAGCTTTTGGAATTTATCAGGAGAGATTGACTATATGCCAGGATTATTCGGTTTTTATCGAAAGAAACCCTTTTCACGGGAAAGATCCTCGGCGCTGCTAGCCAAGATGAAGGGACAGATGCAGCACACATCAAGCGGGGTCAGCGATTCGTATAGCCTCGATCGGTTTGCCGCCGGACGGCTGACCCTCGGTATTTTGGCTCCATCGCCCCAGCCGCTGATCAGCCCCGATGGGCGGTATATTCTCTTTTTTGATGGACAGATTTACGAATACCACACCCTGGCCAAGGAGCTGAAAGAGCGGGGATATACATTTGTCCAAAACTCAGAGGCCGAGCTGATCATGAATCTTTTTCTCGACCAGGGCAAGAGGTTTGCTCAATTGATTAAGGGGATATTTACGGTGGTCATCTACGATCAGCTCAGCCATTCGCTTCTTTTGGCCAATGACCGCTACGGCCTTTTTCCTCTCTACTGCCAGGATAGCGAGGATCAGTTTGCCTTTGCCTCAGAACTGAAGGCCCTTTTACCAGTAATGGATGGTGAGCGAAAGGTTAACCGCAGTGCTTTATGCGACTTTTATAATTTTCAATTTATCACCGCAGATGATACCTTCCTGGAAGGGGTTAGCCTACTTCCCTATGCTACGGTTATGGAGATAAGCGAAAGCGGCCTGCTCCAGGAACGCTATTGGGATTATCCCTACCAGAATCAGGAGAAGGGCCGGGGGCTAGATGAGCTGGCCGAGGAAGGTTATTTGCTGATCCACAAGGCGGTCCAAAATCAGTGGAAGCCAGGTTTTAAGATCGGTATACCTTTGAGCGGTGGGCTTGATTCGCGGCTTTTGGGGACGATAGCCTCAAAGATAGCTTCACAGAATAAACAACGGGTAAATTTTTTCCATGCTGGCAGCAATCCGCGGTATCGGGAAACCCAGATTGCACAACGGGTTTGTGGCTCGCTGGGTGGGGAGTGGCATTTTGTTGATCTTCTGTCCCAGGATATCAGCACCTTGATCCCAGAGGTGCTCAGCTTGAATGATAGCCATTTTTCCTGTCATCAGAGCTGGCTACTGGGAGTAGCCAAACGAGCCGCCCGAGAGGGTAAGGCTAATATACTCCTTGATGGCTACTGCTTTGATGCCCAATTAGGCTCGACATTTTCCATCCTCGGTCCCACCCCCCCTTCTGAAGAGCGGTGCAAGCTGATTCGCACCATCTATTGCGGCCTTCAGCCAGAGCTTGCCAAGCAATTTTTCACCCCTGAATTTGCCCGATCTCTGATCCAGGTTACGGATGAAAATATCCGCCGGATGAGCAAGGAGCGAGATGGAGAGCCTGTTGAAAACTGGCTGCAATATTTTTGCTTTGTCAATCGGGCCCGGCGATACACCATCGGCAATTCCTGGGTAGGCCGCAACTACATTGAAAGCGCCTTCCCATACCTAGACTATGATCTTTTTGATTTCTGCCTGCGGCTTCCCTCTGAATACCGTTACCAGAGCAGGCTTTATCGACATATTTTCTTGCGCTATTTTCCCGCTCTGGCCAAGATCCCCTGGAGCAAAACCGGCCTTGCCCTGGATCGCTACCAGAGCAGTCTAAGCCGCTTACGGAACCTGATCAAAGGATCGGGCTACTATCTCAACCGCCTGAGCTTTGGACAACTTGAGTGCGGAAATCTTGATGTAGATGCTAATCGCAGATTTCGCAAAGATCCGGCCTTCAGACGGTTTTTCATGGATATTTTGCGGGATGAGCGGACCGCAACCCGAGGGACCGTCTCTCGCCAAGGGATTGATAATCTTATCCGCTGCCTCGATTCGGGGAGGAATTATTTCCATCTGATCGAAGCTATTGTTACGGTGGAGTTTTTCTTTCGCTCGTTTGTGGATTAAGGTTTGTGGATTAAGGGATATTAAGGGACTATTCAAGGAGATAGTTTTTTTCGCTGTCTTTTCGCCTTGCCAATGAGCTCTGGTCCAATTAGCCTGGTGGCAGTAGGAGATATCTGTCTGGGGATGGGGGTTGGGGATTCGGTCCGGCAGTTTGGTCCTGATTTCCCCTTTGCTCCCTGCAGCCGAATTCTGCATAAGGCAGACCTTGTTTTTGGCAATCTGGAGATGGTTTTCTATAATCCCAAAACGCCCCTTATCAAGGAGAGATGTTTCCAATCTTTGATGGAAGCCCCCCATCCTTTTCTTTCCCTTGATAAGGGATCGGGCCTTTCCCTTGATAGGGGATCGGGTAAGCCGGGGCCATTTCAGGATTATGCCATGAGCCACCTTCCCCTTCTTGATTTCAAAGCCCCCTTGGCTTATGGTCAGGGGCTTGCCCGGGCAGGATTTCGCCTGCTTAGTGCCGCTAATAACCATATCATGGACTTTGGCTTTGCAGCATGCCAGGATACCTTGGACTTTTTAAAAGAGCAGGGGATTATGACCGCAGGGTGCGGAAGGAATCTGGCTGAGGCGAGAAAACCAGCTATCCTAACGATGCGGGGAAAGAGGATCGGCCTTCTGGCCTATGCCGATAACAGTGGGCAGTTTGCCCGGCCTGGGCAAGCTGGGGTAGCTCCGATTAAGAAAAAATATCTCCTTGAGGATATCAAGGCTCTGCGTCCACAGGTTGATATTCTGGTTGTGTCTCTCCATGCCGACCTTGAATTTGTAGCCTATCCCGCGCCCTGGCGGGTTAGGTTGTCTCGGCGGCTCATCGAGGCGGGAGCGGATGTCATACTCCAGCATCATCCGCATGTGCCCCAAGGGATTGAGCGCTACCGAGAAGGGCTGATCGCCTACAGTCTGGGGAGCTTCGTTTTCCCCATCTGGGGAAACAGCTATGCCCAGCAGCGACCTTATACGGATCAAAGTCTTATCCTTAATCTTCACCTTGATAGGCACAGGATTTTAGGGTATGAGATTTGGCCGGTGCGAATCAATGCCTACCATCAGCCGCTGCTCATGGAGGGTGAAGATCGACAGGAATTCCTTCGGTATCTTCGAGCGATTTCCCTCCCCCTTGGCCGTCCTGATCTTCTGAATCGGCTATGGGCGAAAAGCTGTAGGCAGGCGGCAAGTGCCTACTGCTCCTGGCTGAAAGGGATTTACTGGCGGGAGGGATGGCCGGGGGTGTTTCGGCAGATCGCTCTTTTAGCCAAGAGCACGGAAAAGCGGCGCTGGGTGCTTGGTCTTGTACCTGGCCTGGGGCGGTTTGGATTTTAATCCCCGATGATGCTCTCTTTCTATCTCTGGACCCTGATTATAATTGGCCGCCCTCAGGATATCTTTCCCGATCTTCTGTTTCACCTTCATCCGGGTAAGATAGCGGCTTTGCTTACTATCGGGCTCTATGGATTGAACATCAAGAAAAGGGTTAATGAGGATCTGTTCAAAAGCCCTGAGGTTTTGACTTTTCTGCTCTTTGGAGTTCTTATGGTCGCCTCTGGTTTATTCGGTGTCTATCCACGGCAGAGCCTAGAGTTTTTGAAACAGGATTTTTTAAAACTGGCTATATACTTTCTGATCCTGAGCCGGATTATAATTACCCCTGATGATATCCGCAAGCTTGCCTGGGTGATTGTTTTGGCTGCGGTTATGATTTCTCTGGCCAGCCTTCGGTTGAAGGCTCAGGGTGAGCGGATCAGTGTCGGCACCATGTATGACCCAAATGATCTGGCTATGGTCCTGGTCATATCCTTCCCCTTTCTTCTGCACTTTTTCCTTGAGGGAGGAAGGGTTCAGAAGGCAGCTTTGGCTGGAGCTGGCGCTATTGTCTTGTCAGCCTTTTTACTCACCAAGTCGCGAGGAGGCTTCTTAGGCCTGGTAGCTGTTATCCTAGCCTTTGCAGCCACAGGCTCCTCCAAAGAGCCAGATGGGGGGAAAAAGTGGTCCAAGAGGGTGGTTATTCTGCTCCTGACTCTGGCTCTGGCTGGTTTGGCCACCAGCCAGTACTGGCAACGCATCCGAACTATTTTCTCTCGCCAGGACCGAGGCTCTATGAGAGAAGTGATCTGGAAGCGAGGGCTGGTTCTATTTGCCGAACACCCTTGGCTGGGGGTTGGGGTTGACTGCTTTTCCACTGCCTATGGTCGGGCTCTTGAGCAGGGAAAGTTTTATCATCTTGGGAATGTATATGATCGGGCTTGGAAAGCGGCTCACAATAGCTTTTTGCAGGTAGGAGCCGAGATGGGCATTTTCGGCTTTCTGATTTTCCTTTTCCTGATCAGCCTATCTTGCTGGAATTTCCAGCAGGCCAAGTACCTAGCCCGGGTCGCCTCGGCTCCGGATATCCAGCATCTGGCCGAGATGTTTTCCCTAGGATTGATAGGCTTTCTAGTCTGCGGCTTTTTTCTCTCTCAGGCCTATTCAGTATTTCCATACCTCTTTTTGGCTGTTTCGGGTCTTTTGCGCCGCCAGGCGGCAAGTTGCCAAGTGGCAAGCGGCCAAGTGGAAAGCGGCCGAAAGGATGGAAGAAGCTATAAGGATGGAATAAGATGAGTCAAAAGCAGCCAGCATTGGTGGGCCAGCGAGTCGAAGACTGGGGGCTTGAAAATCGGCAGGGGCTGCTTATCGTTGACGGTGTAAGTTGTCTGGATCTGGTCAGGGAATTTGGCACTCCCCTGCATGTGGTTCACGAGAGGCGGCTTCAGAGCAACATCAGGCGCTTTAGAGCCGCGTTTTCAGGATATGAGCCTGGGGTGCAGATTTTCTATTCCTACAAATCAAATGGCATCCCTGGAGTATTGAAGCTTCTACACCAGAGGGGAGAAGAAGGGGGAGAAGAGGGACTTGGGGCCGAGGTCATATCGCCTTATGAATTGTGGCTAGCCATGCGGATGGGAGTTGATCCGCGGCGGATTGTCTATAATGGCCTGGATAAGCCGCCCGATAGTCTGAGGCTGGCTCTTGGGGCCGGAGTGAGAATCAATGCCGACTCCCTTGAAGAGCTGAAGCGGCTTGAAGCTGTGGCCAAAGAGCTTGGCGTTGTCTGTGAAATAGGAATTAGGGTTTGCCCTCAGGTTGGCTGGAATTCCCAGTTTGGCCTGGGACTGGCTAATGGGCAGGCTGAGCAGGCCATAGACTATATTAGCCGCTCCTCATATCTTACCTGCACCGGCCTGATGTGTCATGTTACTACCCGAGCCACGGAAGCAAAGCCTCATATCAGAGCCTGCTTGGAGCTTGTGCGGTTTGCGGCCAAAGTTTGCCGCCGCTACGGCCTCAAGATCAAAACCCTTGATCTTGGGGGAGGCTTTGGGGTGCCAACCGTCAAGGGGCTATCTCATTGGGAGAGCCTGTGCTACCGGCTCTTGAACCACCCACCAAAGCCACCAAAGGCTGGAGAGTGCCAGCCGATTGAGAGCCTGGCCGAGCAAATCCTGAGCGCACTCGGCAGGGAGTGCGAGCGGCTGAAGATCGACCCTCCCATCCTCTGCCTTGAGCCGGGTAGGATTATTACTAGTGATGCTCAACTGCTGCTGTTAACGGTGGCGGGAGTAAAGCCCCGCGACAAAAGATGCCTCTTTGCCATTACCGATGGCGGAAGGTTTACTACTAACTACCCCCTGGATCATGAGTACCATGCCGCTTTTGTGGCCAATAGGCTGAATGATCCCCCTGGGCAGGAATATTTCGTGGTCGGAAGGCTGTGCTCCCCTGGTGATTGGGTCTTTCGAAGCATTCGTCTGCCTCGGCTTCAGGCTGGAGACATATTGGCTATTATGGATTCGGGCGCCTATTTTACCCAGTTTTCGACCAACTTCTCCTTTCCGCGAGCCGCGGTTGTGGCTGTGAGGGATGGTGTGGCCAGGGTTTTGCGGCAGAGGGAAACCTATGAGTATATGATCGGCATGGATATTTAGTCTTGAAATTCTTGCCATGCCTTGAAATTTTTGAAAGTTATCTTTCATATTATTACCGACACATTTTATCTTCTGGTTTTGTATATGCCTTCTAATATTATAACGAGACATTGTTCCTTATACCAGCTATTTCATCTGTCCCGCGATGGAGAGAATCGAGGCGTTATCCTCATAAATTCCTACTTCAAGCAGGAAAGATGTTCCGGAAGTCTCGTTGTAGTACTAAGAGCAGGCATTTCATGTCATTCTCGCGTAGGCGTGAATGCAGAGGGTTGCTGCAATTATAAGGAAATAGGTAAGATTCGTGAGGAAATAAAAATTTGCGGGTCTTAATCACCAATGGCCAAAATCGCATTGCTTATGCAGCCTTAAGGAGCCTTGGCTGTCGGGGGATTTCAGTCTGCGCGGCTGACTTCATTCCCTGGGCTATGTGTTTTTCCTCTCGCTATTGCCAGGGGCACTTTCGCTATCCATCCCCGTTCCGCAAACCCCAGGAGTGCATAAACTCCCTAATCGAAAATGGCCGGCGGCAAAATTGCCGTATCCTGCTGCCTATTTATGAGGAGACCTTTCTGATTGCTAAATATCAGGACAGGCTAAAATCCCATTTTTCTCTGGCTGTGCCTGAGTATGAAAAGATGCTTATGGTTCATGACAAAAAGCGTCTCTATGAGATCGCCCAAAGGCTTGAGATACCAACCCCGCGCTTTGCCGCCTTGAGTGCTCCTCACCCTTCCCATTATCCCTGGCTTGAGGAAGCCCGATATCCGCTCTGGCTAAAGCCACGGCAGGGTGGAGGAGCCTGGGCCGTGGTGCCGGTGGCCTCCTTTGAGGAGCTGCTTAGGCGATGGACTCGGCCTGATCTGCCCTATGGGCTCCCTCCTGATCGCTTCCTGGTACAGGAGCATGTGCCTGGGCCGATTTTTTGTGTGGCCATGCTGTTTTGTCAGGGAAAGCTGCGGGCCCGCTTCACCTACCGGCAGGTGAGGAATTATCCCTTGCAGGGAGGAGTGGCTACACTGCGGGTCAGCGATCGACACCAAGGGGCCGAAAGCAGCTTGCAGCGGCTTCTTGAAGCCCTAGAGTGGCACGGTGTCTGCCAGGCGGATTTTGCCGTAGATCAGGAATCTGGGCTAGCTTATCTTTTGGATGTTAATCCGCGCTTTTGGAGTGCCACCCACCTTGCGGTCATCTGTGGAGTGGATTTCCCCTATCTAGTGTATCAATTAGCGGCCTTCGGCGATATTGAGCCAGCTCTTGAGCACCCAATAGGCATTCAGTCCCGCTGGTTTTGGGGAGAGCTTCGGGCTTTCTGGGAGGCTTTTCGCCAGCCTGGTGAGAGAATCAAGGCTCTAAAAACCTATAGCCGAATCAGGGGAGCTGATAGCCATTTCGATGACCTATGCCTGAAAGATCCTCTGCCTCCTCTTGTATTTTTTATAGACAGCCTGAGGAGGATGCTAAAACAGCGCTCCCTAACCCTGCGGCCCCATGACTCTCTGGATGGGGTTTGGGAGTAAAAAGAGAATAAAAAGAAAGAAAAATAAATTATGCTAAGCAGGGAGAAAGAGCCAATCAGGGTCTTGCAGCTGATCGCTCCCAATACCCTTGGCGGTGCGGAAAAGGTAGTTTTGTCGCTTCAGGAGTGGCTGGCCACGGGGGAAGATGAAAGCCCACAATTTATCCCCTCCCTGGGAATATTCATCTGGGTCAGGAGACCACAGAATGTTTTTTTGCGAGAGGTTAGAGCCAAGGGCTATCCCCATATCATCTTTCCCATGCGCTTTGCCTTTGACTGGGCCAATCTGATCCAGCTCGCTCGCTATCTCAAGGCAAGCCGAATCAAGCTTCTACACACTCACGGCTACCGCTCGGATATCGTGGGGCTTTTCTGTGCCCGGATAGCTGGTATTCCAGCGGTTACTACCCTGCATGGCTGGACAGCTACAGACTGGAGAGTGCGCACCTATGAGTGGGGACAGCGCCTGATACTACCCTTTTTTGAAGCTATAATCGCCGTCTCGGAGCAGATTGCCGATCAGCTCGTCAAACAAAGGGGGATTGCCCCCGGCAAAGTTAGGCTGCTGCCCAATGCGGTCAGGATTCCACAGGAAGATGTGGATTTGACCGAGCGGCACAGAGTACGGCGCCAGTTTGGCTGTGATCCTGAGGCCTTAGTAGTTGGCTTTGTTGGGCGCTTGAGTTCGGAAAAAAATCCGGCTGATTTGCTCAAAGCCATAAGCCTGCTCACTCCCAGACTGCCCAAGCTGGTGTGTTGGATAGTCGGAGAAGGGCCGCAGCGGTTATCTCTTGAGAGGCAGGCCGAAGAGCTTGGTATTGCTCGGCAGGTTTCCTTTCTCGGATTTCAAGCAGACATGGGCCGTATTTATCAGGCTCTTGATGTGCTGGCCATTACTTCTCGCACCGAAGGGACGCCGCTGGCCCTCCTTGAGGCCATGTCCTTCGGGCTACCTGTGGTTTCAATGCGGGTAGGAGGGATAGGCGATCTGCTGGATGGAGGAGTCGAGGGTCTGCTAGTCAACCCAGGTGATACGGCAGCTATGGCCGACAGCCTTGCGCGGGTGCTGACCGATCCACAGCTAGCCAAAGAGCTTGGGAGGGCAGCCAGAAAAAAAGTGCAGACCCATTTTGCCATAGATGTATGGATCAGCCACCTTCGGCGAGTGTATCGGGAGTGTTTGGAAGCGCATCTTTTAAGGCAGACTCTAAGAGCTTAATTTTAATTCTTACCATATTTTTCGCTATCGGACACTTTTTACTACAGATGTATTTATTTTATTTATATTTATTGGTGTAATTTAATTGGTGTAATTTAGAAGTAATCAGCCTTTCTCTCGGCAACCCAAAAATCAAGTCCAATGAACGTTTTATTTTTATCCACCATTATCCCCTATCCGCCTGTGGATGGACATTCGCACAGGACCTATTACCTCCTGAAGCATTTGGCTGAAAATCACCGCATTCACTTGATCGGCTTTGTGAAAAAGCCTGATGATTGGGACTCGGCACAAGCACTTAGCAAATTCTGCGCCAGTGTGCACCCATTTCTTCTTCCTGAAGATTTTTCTCGGATCTCTCTTGGGCTTTCGCTGACCCAAAGTCTCTTTTCTTCTGATCCCTTTGTAGTCAGAAAATACCTCCATCCACCAGCCCAGGCAGCTATGGAGAGGATTTTACGAACCGAGCCAATCCATCTCATTCACTGTGATATGCCGAATCTGATCGCCTATGTCAGAGGCGATAGCAGTCCCCCGACCATTGCTGTTCATCATGATCTTGAATGGCTGCTTATGTATCGGCGGGCTAAAGCTGAGCCAAATTTCCTAAAAAGGTGGTATTTTTTCCAGCAGGCTAAAAAGTGGCGGCAATTTCTCCCCAAGATGGAGCGGAAAACCAGGCTACATGTCGTTGTTTCCGAAGTGGACCGAAAGCGGCTGGAGGAGGCCTCTTTCTTTCACCGCCCGGCTCGGGTAGTACCAAATGGGGTGGATATAGAATATTTCCAGCCTCAACCCTCTATCCCGACAGAGAAGATGGTGGTACTCCTTGGCGGAATGCACCTTTTCCAGAATGCTGATGGGGCAGAGTATTTTCTGGAAAGTGTCTGGCCAAAAATTAAAGCCCTAGACAGTGGGATAGCCTGCCTGATAGTCGGGCAAAAGCCCTCATCAAGGCGGCTTAAGACACTGGCTGCAAGAGCTGGTGGCGTCAGGATGCTGGGATTTATCAGCGATGTGCGTCCCCTGCTGGCTAGAGCAGGGTTGATGGTAGTTCCAATTCGAATCGGCAGCGGAACGAGGCTCAAGATTTTATCCGCTATGGCTATGGGCAAGGCTGTGGTGTCAACCTCTATCGGCTGTGAGGGGATCGAGGCCAGAGCAGGGGAGGAGCTTCTGGTGGCTGATACGGCTGATGATATGGCCAGGCAGGTGGTTGAAGTGCTGCAAAATCAGACCCTGCGGTTGCGGCTTGGAGAAAATGCCCGCAGGCTAGTTGAGGAAAGATACTCCTGGGCCAAAATAGCCAGGATCATGGAAGATATCTACCGGGAAGCGGTGGAAGATTTCTATGCCTCTTAGCGGCAGGGTGATTATCATTACCGGAGCAAGTCGCGGGATTGGCCGAGCCACAGCCCGGCTTTTGGCCGCGAAGAGAGCCAGGGTTGTCTTGGCCGCCCGACATGGGGAGGATCTGCGAAAGATCAGCCAGGAAATCAGAAGCCAGCAGGGCTTTTGCATGGCCGCAGTCACCAATGTGCAGAGTGAGAGGAGCGTCAGAGCGCTGGTAAGCCGGGTTGTCAGTCGGTTTGGTCGTATTGATGTGCTGATTAATAATGCGGGAGTCTGCATCTTTGGGCCGCTTGTCCACATCAGCCTGGCTGATTGGGAAAGAGTCATCAGAACTAATCTGAGGGGGGTGTTTCTCTGCAGCCGCGAGGTTATTCCAGTTATGCTCAGACAAGGGCGGGGACAGATCATCAATGTGGCTTCTCAGGCGGCAAGATTCGGCTTTCCTAACCTGGCTGCCTATTGCGCCTCAAAGTTTGGAGTGCTCGGCTTTTCCGAATCCTTGAAGCGGGAGCTTGCACCCTACAATATAACCATCTCCTGTCTCTGTCCAGGTTATGTGGATACTGAGCTGCTCAGGGTATTTCCTGCCGATATGCTAAAGAGAGCCGATATAGCCTCACCTGAGGAGGTAGCTGAGCAGCTTTTCGGGTTAATTATGAATCCCCAGGCTCGGCCAGAGAGCCTCCTTTTACCCTTAAAAAGGATTATCCGAAAGGTGTTTGGTCTATGGAGCCCTTGATGTCGATGGAACCAGGACATGAGATTTAGCCCATGCATATGGGGACCGCAAGATTGGTAGGGGCACAGCATGCTGTGCCCCTACTGGGAACCCATGCATTATGGAGACCGCAAGCCCACTGCCTACATTGAGCCCATGCATTATGGAGACCGTAATAAATGCCGGCAGCCCGCAGAGCGAACATATTTCATGGAGCCCATGCATATGGAGCCTATGATTAGGCTTGGTTTAATCTCCTGCTGGTATAGGGAGAAAAGCTGCGGCAGATTCGCCCATAATCTTGCCTGCGCCCTCAAAAGGCTTGGGGTTGAAATTACAGTCATTTCCGCCAATTGCCTTTGTTTTCGCGATCATCCTTTTCAGCCCGAGCTGTTTTTCTCCCCATGCCGCAAGCTCAGATTTCCTGATTTATACTGGAAGCCTGCTCCCCTGGCCATCAGCTACCTGCGGGCTGTCGGAGAGCTAGCCACCGATGCCCTCAAGGGTTTGGGCTATCTAGCAAAGGCAAGCTCATGCTCCATCCTCCACTATCAGCAAACTCAAGGATCATTCGGCTTTCTCCCACTGCTCTCTTTTCTATCATATCCCACCCAAGCCAGGCGGGTCATCAGTATTCATGAGATTGACACCGTGCAAACACAGCTCAAGATTAAATCCCGAACCTTTTCTACAGCCTGGCTAAACAGGATTTACCATAAGGCCGATGCCATTATCGTTCAAACTTGCGCTCTCGGGAAAAGACTCGAAGAGCTCGGGGTCAATCCGTCAAAAATTCGCCTCATCCCTCACGGCACTCGCCTTCCTTCCCGTAGACCATCACCTGCATCTTGGCTGAAGGGGGCAGGCAGTGGCTCATGGCCGCCACAGTATCGGATCGCCTTCTGCGGCGGGCATCATCTGACCTCAGGTAAGGGCTTTGATACCCTGCTTGATGCCCTGCTCATTCTCAAAGGGCAGGGAATAGAGCCAGAAGTTATGATCTATGGGTTGAATGAAGGCTATGGCCAGGAGAAGGGTCAAAAACTTCTCCGTGAGCTTGGACTAAGCCATCGGTTCACCTGGTTTGACTATCGAAGCGATGATGCTCTGTTTGAAGAATTGCAAAAAGCTTTGGTTATGGTTATCCCTTATACCAGCAGCGAGGCCGGAGCTGCGGTAACTGCGGCCATGGCCAATGCCGTTGCCGTGATCGCCACCCGAAATGCCGGGCTGCCTGAATACCTTGGGGAAGGCGGCCTCTATATCGAAGAAAATAACCCCAGAGAGTTGGCTGAAGCTATTAAACGGCTTGTTCAAAATCCCGATCTGCGGGATGATCTGGGTAGGCGATTATATCGGAGGGCTTCACACTTATACACCTGGGAGGCTATAGCCAGAAAGACCCTGGATGTATATGAGGAGCTTTTGGGGAAGGTGAATTTGAGGTGAATTTCAGGGAATTAAGGTGAATCCAGCGATCATAAAATGCTGGTCAAAAGCGAAAGCCTGGGTAATCCCATATTCCTCATAAAAATATGCCATATAAATAAAAAGATAATTGTCAATTATAAAACTAATTGACCAGATGTTCCCCATCTTTATTTGGAAGGAACCCTTTTGAAAAAGGGTTCCTTCCAAACCATCCTCCTAAAACTTTAATTTATAATTAAAGTTTTAGGAAAGGGGTGATAAGGGGAACATCTGGGTAATGGAGACAAGAGGCAAGATGTGCGGAATTTTCGGTATCTATAATTTTTATCAGCCAGAGCTTGAGGTTGAATTTTCAGATTTGAAACTCATGGGTGATGCGATTGCTCATCGAGGGCCTGATGATGAGGGTTTTTACCTAAAAAAGAACCTTGGGTTTGGCTCACGGCGGCTGAGCATTATCGACCGAAGATGCGGCCATCAACCGATAGCCAATGAAGACCAAACAATCAGGGTAGTCTACAATGGCGAGATCTACAATTACCTGGAGCTCAGACAGAGCCTTGAGCAGAAAGGGCATCGGTTTTCAACCAGCAGCGACACCGAAGTTCTCGTCCACCTCTATGAGGACTACGGCGAGCTGATGCCTACCTACCTTCGGGGCATGTTCGCCTTTGCCCTCTGGGATAGCCGAAGCCAGAAGCTGCTGCTGGCCCGTGACCGAGTGGGGATAAAGCCTCTTTTCTATACTATAACTAGAGCAGGAATTATATTTGGCTCTGAGCTAAAGTGCTTGCTAAAGATCAGGGGAATTCGGCGGGAAGTCGATCTTGAGGCTCTTGATGCTTACCTCACCCTGTCCTATATTCCGGCCCCATTGACTATTTTCAGCGGAATTCATAAATTGCTGCCTGGTCACCTGATGATAGTCAGGCCAAAAGGGGTAGAATTAAAATCCTATTGGACTCTTGTCATTGAGCCAGATTACACCAAAACAGAATCCTACTTTCTCGAAGAATCGATGAGGCTACTCGAAGAGTCGGTCCGAATTCACCTCATGAGCGAGGTCCCCCTGGGGGCTTTCTTAAGTGGAGGGATAGATTCAGGATGTGTGGTGGCTCTTATGGCCAAGAATCTCTCCTCTCCCGTTCAGACTTTCACTATCGGCTTTAGCGCGGCAGGAGGAGGATTTGACGATGAGCGCCCTTATGCTCGGCTAGTAGCCAAACAGTACGGAGCCTGCCACTATGAAGAGGAGGTCAGCCCGCAGGCTGTGGATCTTCTCCATCGGGTGGTGCAGACCCTTGATGAGCCTCTGGCTGACGATTCGGTTATTCCTTCCTATACGGTGTCTGAGATGGCTAAGCGGCAAGTTACGGTTATTCTGTCAGGGCTAGGCGGTGATGAGCTGTTTGCCGGATATGAAAGATACCTCGGATTTCATCTTGCAGGCTGGTACGATCATCTTCCCCGCTGGATGCGCCAAAGGGTTATTCATCCTCTGGTTATGAGCCTCCCTGAGCGATCAGACGGCAGCCTAGCCATAAACCATCTTAAAAGATTTGTCCGTGGCTCACATCTTTCAGCCTCATCCCGCTATCTAGAATTTATCTCTCTCCTGCCCACCTGGCAGCGTTATCAGTTGTATCATCCTGATATTCGGCCAAAGATCGACCCTTTTCGGATCGAAAAACAGCTTGAATCATGTTTTATCCGGCCAACAAATATTTCCTCTTTGAATCGGGTTTTCTATCAAGATATCCATACCTATCTGCCAGATGACATCCTGGCCCTTACCGACCGCATCAGTATGGCTCATTCCCTGGAGGTTCGGGTCCCATTTCTCGATCATAAGCTGCTAGAATTTTGTTTTCGCATCCCAGCCGAGATGAAGCTTAAATTTTTTCAAAAAAAGTATCTGCTGAAAAAATGCGCCGCTAATCTCTTGCCCCAGGCTGTGCTCAGGCACAAAAAGCAGGGATTTGTTGGCCCACTGGCCCATTGGCTCCGGCACGATCTAAGGCCTTACATCTGCGAGCTGCTGAGCCAGGAACGTCTCCGGCAGTTAGGATTTTTTGATCCTAGGGCAGTTCAAACGATCCTCGATGAGCACTTCTCTCGCAGACAAACCCACGATAAGCTGATCTTTGCCCTGCTGCTGTTTCAGATCTGGCATATGGAATATCGGTAAACCACTTAATTGGTTTTCTCGCCGAGTGCGTAACACAGGGTAGGGGGGATAACCCCACCCCTACGTCTGGGGGCGGCCTTGTAGGGGCACAGCATGATGTGCCCCTACCAAACCCCACTCCTACGTCTGGGGGCGTCCCCTGTGGTCGCCCAAATTGTGCGCTTTGTTAGCGAAAAGACCACTTAAGGAGAAAAAATATTCTACAAACTCAAGGAGAAAAATGCTCTCCAAAGCCTCTCATCATCCCATCAACATCGTCCACCTGACCTTGAGTCTAGAAACTGGAGGAGCTGAAACCCTCATTACCCGACTAATCCAAAGGATCGATCAGCAATCTTTCAGGCTGCTTGTAGTCTGCCTCTGCTCTCGCGGCCCGCTGGCTGATCTGGCCGAGCAGGCTGGAGCCAAAGTCATCCTGGCTGATCCGATGATCCGAGGGGCCTCACTGATTTACCCCTATTCTCTGCTTCGCCTCATTCAAAGGGAGAAAGCAGACATTATCCACAGCCACAGCGGCTGTGGCCCCACGGCTGCCCTGCTTAGCCGCTATTTGCGAATCCCACAGATCCATACCGAGCACGGACGCCCCTTTCCTGATCGGCGATGGATGATCGAGCTAGAGCGCCTATACGGCCGGCAGACTAGAAAAATCGTGGCTGTATCGCCGCTTTTGAAAGAGTATCTTCAGAGGGTTTTTCGCTGGCCGGATGAGAAGGTGCTGGTTATTGAAAATGGAATTGATACCGACTACTTTGCCCCACAGCCAAAATCAGAGAAGCTGATGAGAGAGCTGGAAATTGAGCCAGACCAGAAAGTCATCGGCAGCGTTGGCCGACTTAGTCAGGTGAAAAACTATCCACTCCTGCTACATGCCTTCAAGCAGATTCTGAGCAGGCATCCAAAGGCGAAATTGCTTATCGTGGGCGAGGGGCCGCAGCGGAGGAGCCTTGAGGAGATTATAAATAAAAGCGGGCTTTCCGCAGCCTGCCGACTGCTTGGAGAGCGGTTTGATATCCGAGATCTGCTCTGTTTGATGGATGTTTTTGTACTCCCTTCTTGGAGTGAGGGAACCTCGCTCTCCCTGCTCGAGGCTATGAGCTGCGCTCGGCCAGTTGTGGCCTCATGTGTGGGGGGAAATCAGGAAATTGTTCAAGCGGGCCGATGCGGTTTTCTGGCTTCGCCGCACGATGTAAGCGCTTTTGTTTATAGTATTCAAACCCTGTTGGATCATCCGCTAATGGCTCGCCGGTTTGGTGATTGTGCCCGCGAGGTAGTGGTGGAGCGGTATCATCTTAGAGCCATGGTGGAGCGGTATGAGGAGCTCTATCGGCAGATGATCTTCAGCCAGTAATCAAGCAGTAATTGAGGGTATTGATAAGTAATCGAGAGCATTGATATAGAGTATTAATATATTAAAAATCATATAGTTATATGTAAAAATGATCTAGCCTCTTGACAATGTAAGTTAAATAGCGTATTATCGGGACTTATTTTACATAAGATGTGCTTCCATTTTGTTTCTTTCATTTCCAATTTTTTACTCCATCGGGAAAAGCATATCTGCCTCATTCAGAGTCTCTTTTTAGTATCCAGGAGGTGTATACCGTATGTCCCGAACAATGCGCTTTACCCCCTCACCCATAACTTCCCAAGTAAGATGTCCTCGCCGCCGTCGCATTCTCCAGTCTGTCTTCTTTTCTGTATTCAGTGCTATAGTCGGGCTCATGATCCCTCTATCAGCCTCAGGAGAGCCACAGATATTGGAGATCTCCTTCAGCCATGTCTCAGCGCCTGCCGAGGAGGCTAGCTGCGCGGAAAGTCAGCAGGCCGCTGTGCTGCAAAGCGGCCAAATTGCAAACCTGCACGGGATAGGCTTACTTGAGCAGGAAACCGGCCACTGGATTCACTGGAGCGAAAGCCAGGGCAGTTTTGAAGATACCACTGGCTGGGTCAGAAGCGGCAATTGCTGGCTTCGTGATAACTGGGAATGTTGGGCTGAGACAGCAGAGCGCCGGGACCAAGAGGTGATCTTTGATTCCAGCATATCTATTTTGGGCAACCAGAGTTACCGCAATCACCTCTATTATACCACCCAAGACTGGGAGCATCCGAAAGAAGACCCAGGCAAGGGGATCTTTCACCCCCTGACCTGGTGGTCTGCCCCTGATTCAGATCAGTATTTTTATCGCTACTATGTCCGCTACAGCGGTCCTGTCTTTAAATGGACCAATAACAGCTTCAAACAGTTTTATGTTCATAACCTTTTTAATATGAACGCCTGCATGTGGGATGATATTCCCGAGGGGATGGGCCCCTGCATGTATGATATCCAGGGGGGGACCCGTCTGTTTGTCCACCTGGGGAAGCGTATGGAGCTAGATCAGTGGTATTGCATCGAGCTGATGGTTAGAAAGGTGGGAGGCGGCCTTGAGTTGAAGTTTTGGCTGGATGGGAAAGAGTGCAAGATCTATGATGAGTACGGCAACCTGTTGACCTCTCCCTGGATGGACAGTTATCGAGAGCCGGATGGCAGCTTGCGTTTTGGTCCCTTGGAGCTTGGGACGATCAATTGCCAGAACTGGACCAAAGAGCAATTGCCGGTAGATCAAAGCATCTGGTTTGACGGCTTTGCCATGAGTGCCAAGCGGCGAATCGGTCCGGCCACGATAGTGGAAATCGGCAATCAACCAGACTATCAGTCAGCTAAAAGGGTTACTCAGAAGCTGATTTGGATGAAGGATGATGAGATCAAATTTCGGACTGATTTGCGGGGGCTAGGGGAGGGACCCTACTACCTTTGGGTGACTAATAACCGCGGGGAGCTCAGCAAGCCATATTTTCTTGGCGGCGGCAGCAGTATGGAGACTGAAATGGCCGCCGCGGATTCAGTCATACAGCCAGAGGCAGAAGCTGCTGGGCAGCCGCCGCAGGCAGCTTCGGCAATTACCATTGTCGAGCCTGAGCCCTCGGGTGGGGGAGCGCAATCTGCGGCCTTAGAGCCTGCTGCTGTCGCGGCTGTGGTCTTTCCTTCCGCGGTGTGGATAACCAGATGGTTTGGTTCTACTATTTATCGTTATCAGCACTGATTATCTTTATCAGCACTGATCGTTATCATTTATACTTTTGCACTTTTTCTTGCACTTTTGCGCTTTTTCTTCAAGGCCTTGATTTTACTGGGCCCTTGATTTTATACCCGGTTTGGTATGAAAGATAACTTTCAAGAATTTCAAGGCAGGGAGAGATTTCTGCCAAAGTGTAGTTATCATCACTCCGACATAATTTAGGTGTTAATTTAGTGGTTTTCCCGCCAAGTGCGAGAGAAGATCAATTAGGCAATCAAATTAGACAATCAATTGCAGGGCTGTAGGGCGGCTACCCACCTGGTTGGCCGCCCAAATTGCACAATTTTGTTAGCCAGAAGACCTCTTAACCATTTTTTATTCTTCCATCATTTCCGTCTTTAAGTATCCAACCATAATAAATTATAACCTTTCAGTAGTATAAGCGCCTCGCTGATCAGACCCAGGCGAGACGCTTGCGCTACCAGAGTAAGTTACAGATCTTTTCTTTATGGTCGGGCACTTATTTTTGTCTTTCCCCTTTTTCCGGCTTTCCCTTTTTTCACTACCGGACACTTTTTTTATCGTCATGCCCGCGAAAGTGATAATCAATGTATAAAAGTGATAATCAATGTATAATTGCAGCACCCCCCTGGATTCCCGCCCACGCGAGAATGACATGAAATGCCTGCACTTAGAAGGCATATACAAAACCGGAAGATAAAATGTGTCCGGTAGCAAGACCCTTTTGCGGGATCGACTGGCTGATCTTTAGCGGTTATGTCGATAAGGTAGGTTTGAGAGCAACTTTTTACTGAAAAATTAAACGGTTCTTTCGCTAATTGCGTAACACAAGTGCATAGCGGATAAATTACGCTATCAATTGTAGGTGCGGACCTTGTGCCGAGGCAGCTTACGCATTTTATTAGCGAAAAGACCATTAAATTTTTACTGAAAAGGTAAAGAAGCGCTGGCAGAGGGAGTGCTTCTTTAATGCGTTTTGCTGCCTATGAGCGGCTCTTAACGACCACAAGAGGGAGGGGAGAGATCAGCATGGATATTGCTATTGTGGGTTGTGGAGAGATTTCAACTAAACATATCCAGTTTGCTCTCGATTATCCGGAAGCAAACATTGTCGGACTGGTGGATACGGAGAGAGAGCGGGCCAGGAGGCGAGCCGCTCAGTTCCAGATTCCTGACTGCTCATACCCGCACCTTTCAGAGCTTTTCCTCTTTCGCAAACCCAAGGTAGTCCATGTATTAACCCCTCCGGCTACCCATCTGCCGCTGGTGCTGGAGTGCATAGAGGCAGGATGCCATGTCCTGGTTGAAAAGCCTGCTGGATTAAATTATCAGCAGGTCAAGACCATGTTCAAGGTGGCTGAGGAGAGGGGTGTTTTCCTCTGTGTGGATCATAATCACTGCTTTGACCCCTGCATGATTGAAGTCAAAAAGATGGTTGAGCGGGGAGATATTGGCGAAATTATTTATGTAGAAAGCTACTATGGGTGGAATCCAGATATCGCCGCGGTTAGAAGCTATCCGAAAGTTAACCAAATCCCCTGGATTCATACTCTCCCTGGGGGAGTGCTTCATGATCTGATCACTCATCCGCTTGCTCTTCTTCTTGAATATACCGGCCTGCCCAGGGAAATAAAGGCTATATCCCGCTCTTTGGGTACCCTGCCGCAAGGGCAGCCTGACGAGTTGCGCATCCTCTGCGACGGAAGCAAAGCAATGGGTATCCTGGCCATTTCCTTCAATGCCAAGCCCTTTTTGCATTACCTAAATCTGTTCGGCAGCGAGATGTTCGTTCAGGTAAACTTCAATACCATGACCTATTATACCCAGCCGAGCCGCAAGCTGCCCAAAGCGATTGGGAAGCCTCTGCTGAATTTAGAGCAGAGCTGGCAGCTTGCCAGCAGGACCCTGATCAATACTGCCCGATTTCTGACCGGCAGGCTAAAATCATATCATGGGATGCGCACCCTTATTCACCGCTTCTACCAAAGTATCCAGCGGGGGGAGGAGCCGCCCGTTAGCCAGGAGCAATGTCTCCAAGTAGCTCGAGTGATTGATCAGGTCTGGGAGCAGATCGGGAGCAGGAAAATGAGTTTCTCGCCGATTTTTCCCCGCCAAAGCCCAGCTCCATCCTCTTGCTACTCCTACTTGTCTAAGTCTCAGCGCCCCAGCAGGGTACTTATTACCGGCGCCTCTGGGTTTTTGGGGCACCATCTGGCTCGACGGCTGCTTCGGGAGGGTTATTTGGTGCGGGCGTTGGTTAGAAAACTCTCCCCGATCGAGAAGCTAGGCGATTTGGACCTTGAGATTTTCTTTGGCGACGTGAGGGATGAGGACTCCTTGCGTGCCGCTATCCAGGGAGTAGAGATGATTGTCCATGCCGCGGCTGACACCAGCGGAGGAAGGCTTGAGGATGCTTTGGAAACCACAGTTAATGGCAGCCGGAATGTCCTTTGTCTTGCTCAGCAAGAGGGGGTTCGGAAGCTGGTCTATATCAGTTCCTTAAGCGTCTATGATTATAGCCGGCTTCCGGCTGGCCATCTGATTCGAGAAGAGGATGCTCTTGAGGCTAACCCGAAGAAGCGAGGAGTTTATACCTGCTCAAAACTTGAGGCAGAAAAGATGGTCCAGCGGTTTATCCGAGAAAATAACCTGCCGGTGGTCATCTTGCGGCCTGGCACTATCTATGGCCCTGGGGGAGCGGTTTTGACCCCGATGATAGGATATGTCTTATCAAAAAATTTCATTCTAGCTATTGGCCGCAAAGGATTCAAGCTGCCCTTGGTTTACATTGATAACCTCCTGGATGCTATTGTGCTTTCCCTGGAGAATGATAAGGCTGCGGGTAAAATCTATAACATCGTAGATGATGAGCCAGTTTCAAAGCATGTCTATATTCAGCGCTACTTATGCAAGAGGGGTAAGGGTGGGCATGTAGTCTATTTGCCCTATGCTTTAGTCTACAGCCTGACCTTTGGACTTGAGCTTTTGAGCAAGATCATGCACAAGGAGCCTTTTCTGACCCGCTACCGGCTTGCGGCCTCCTGCAAGAGCTTCCTCTTTGATACCTCTAAAGCCAAGCAGGATTTGGGTTGGTCCTCCCGTATTCCGGCCAGGGAGGGACTTGAGAATACCTTGACATGGTCGAAAAATGTCTGGGCTTGCTGAAGAAGAAAGATGAAGAAGAAAAGCAAGCTGAAAAAATTAAATAAAAGATTAAATAAGGAGGAAGACCTTTGTCTTTGTGGTTAACCTTTTTTGGCCCAGTTATGTGGACAGGATCGCTCTTTCTGATTCTTTATCCCTATCTCGGCTATCCCCTGCTGTTGGCCATTTTTTCACTCAGATCGTGGCCGAAAAAAGAGCGGGCTCAAAAATTGGATAATTCCCCTTTGGGCAGCTACCCTATGGTCAGTGTCATCATTTCTGCTTATAATGAAGAGGAAGTGATCGAAGAGAAGATCCTAAATACGCTAAAGCTTGATTATCCAAGGGAAAAGCTGGAAATATGGATAGCTTCTGACGGCTCAACTGACCGGACAAACCAAAAGGCCGCTCTCTATCAGGATGAGGGAGTAAAACTCTTTCAACAAAAGGAGCGGCAGGGAAAGAGTGCTCTTTTGAATCAGGTGATCCCCAAAACCTCGGGTGAGATCATTCTCTTTACCGATGCTAACGCTTTTTTAAGCCGCATATCCTTGCGTAATCTTGTCCAGCATTTTCAGGATGAGCGAGTTGGTTTTGTAACCGGCAGGACCGAGTACACCCAGGGGAATTCGGTCGGGAAAACGGGCGGACTCTATCACCGCTACGAACAATATCTTAAACGTAAAGAATCAGCCCTTGGCTCCTGTGTCGGAGCTGATGGAGCTATTTTCGCTATCAGGAAAAAATTGTATTTTCCTCTGCTAGCGGATGATCTGAACGATCTGGCTATCCCCTTGCAGATTGTTCAGCAGGGATACCGAGGAGTGATGGAGGATGCAGCCATTGCCTGTGAGAGCGCCAGCTCGCGGATAGGGAAGGAAGTAGGCCGTCAGGTCCGCATTACCAATCGAACTCTGCGGACCCTGTTTCGAAACCGAAATCTGCTCAACCCGTTCCGCTATCCTTTATTTGCCTGGCAGTTATTTTCTCATAAGCTTTGGCGGTTTTTGGTTCCGTTTTTTATGATCACCTTATTTATCTCGAACCTGGTGGCTCTTGGGATTAGCCGAGGATATTTTTTCCCTCTCGTCCTTCAATTAATATTCTATGCTCTTGCCTTGGTCGGCTTTTGGCTAGATGGGAGGGGAAGGGTATTCTCAGTGTGCAGGGTTGCCTATCATTTTACCCTAATAAACTGGGCTATGATGTGCGGATGGCTGCGGTGCTGCTCTCGAAATCATGATGTGTTCTGGACTCCTGATCGGGGTGCTTGTAGCCTCGTGGACATCACAAGTGGTAGACAAGATTAATGAGAGCGATAAAAAATAAATAATAAAAAAATAAATAATAAAAATAAATAATAAATAAAATAAAAAAAATAAATAATTAAAATAATTAAAAAATAGATCCTGAGGGAAAGTCTCCTAAGGAGACTTTCCCTCAACGATCGTGGTGTAAAACACCCCTTGGGTGAAGGGAATAAGGGATGAAGTGATGAGGTCAACAGCAGTGATGGTATTCCTACATTAAATTTTATATTTATATCTCCTGGGAGTTTAGAATAAAAGCGCAGTAGCAGTCAGAAGCGAGCTCAAAGTTGGTACAGGAGCTACTGTTGAAGTGGAGAATGTAGGATAGGTGGTTATATATTCCCAATTAGCAGCCGGAACTTCCTGCAAGATCCACCAGGCTGGTGTAGGCGGTAAGATAGCATAGGTAGATGGCAAGGTAATGGTTATCGGAAGCCCAGTGATTGAATTTATGAGAATATCCGGCGGCCAGAGGTCAATTCCGGTAAAAGGATCATAGTAGGCCATACCCAGCGGAGTATTATATAGCAGCCAGGGATGGCCGAGAGCAAAATGCCAGGTCAGACCAGGTTGAACCGGCAGAACGGTTGATGGAGTAAGGCTTGTAACCAGCGGCGTAGGCAGGCCAGTGTCAGGGTTAATAGGAGAGAGTGCCGGTGACCACAGAGGCCAAAGAGTATTATAGGGTGGTAGGGCAACCCAGTTTTGGGTAGTAGTGGTCGTGGTGAGCGTCGGTGCTGTAGTGGTAATGATCGCGGCTGAAGCGGCTTTCAGCCCGATGGTCAGACAAAAAATAAATCCAATTAGCATAATAATCAGAAATGATAAATAAATGTGTTCCTTCTTATTCATTTTCATCTTTTTCTCCTTCTCATTAACCTTAAAGTTAAATTCATTAAGTTAAGTTCATTATCCTTAAAACTCGAAAAACTGGATAGACTTTGTAGATAATCTTTGTAGCATAGATAAATTTTAAAATTAGTTTTGCCTAAAACCTACACAGTCGATAAGGGCATAGTGGTGTATGTAATGTAATAGATAAATGTAATAGATAAATAATAAGTTAAATAATGAATTTAATAATAAAATAAATTAAAAAAATATTAAAATAAATAAAAATATAGGTATAAATTGTAAGTTGTGGAGAAATGGAGAATCCTAATGCTTAGCTTACTATGCTCAGCTTAGGTAAACAATAAGGTATGGACAAAAATGCTCATGGAGAACGTAATAACCATCAATCTATACATCTATAGATATAGACCAACAACTCAAATGACAGAAGAAGACATCCATACTCCACTACAAAACTGTATCAGAAAACTAGATTAGTCATGACTTTTTGAATATATAAGAAAGCAATTATCATGCCAAGCGGCAAAATCAAAGAACAGGATTTTGTTAATTTTTTATTATTTTTCAAATGGTTAATTAGACAAACCCTTATATTTCCTGAAAAATTTCCCCCTTAAACTCAGGACAATTTATAAAATAAAAGCTAGTCCATAGATTAACAAATTACTAATTTTCTCAATTTAGAGACTGATACATGAGCCAATAATGTTTCTTTTTGAGACAAAGTAAAAAAATGAGCTTATAAGATAGGCATAACACCGTGAACACCGTGAAAAGTAATTTTTACAGTATGAAAGACATTTTTTTAAATCCGTAGCTGACTGCTTAGGAGCTATTCTTATTATCTCAATTTGAGACAAAATGGAAATCTCTCCACGACTCATCATTGGGCTCGCCCTTGCGGTAGGCTACCAAATCACTTGAGCGAGCCGTGAAACAAAATCTTGGCCTTTCGGAAGTAATAAAGTATTCGCGATCGGAGTTTTCGATTATAGAGCCGGAAGGCAGTTACTGGCCGGTTTATTGCCCCCCAGCGATATTTATACTCCTCCTCCCCGCGGAGGAAATCATATTCCAGAAACCCATCTTCAATAGCTTCCCTGATGGTGTTAGCAAAAAGCAGCGTGCCAGGGTGCAAGAAAGCATATTCAGGCAGAAACCCTGCCTGATAGTACCAAACCTTTCTCCCATAGCGGAAATTCAAAATGATGGCTACAATTTGTTGCTCCTTTTGAATGAGCGAGCAGGAAAGCCAGCCTCTCGATTTAAGTTGTTCTGAAACATCCAGCAAAAATCGGTGAAAGGAAGAAATCCGCAAGGTAGAATCGATCCCCTTATGCTCCATACGCAGGCTGTTGAGCGTACACAAGGTGTTGATCAGCACAGGAGTTGGAAAAAGATGGTGAGCATTGGGCAGATATTTCATTTTGGTCTGCTGGTCAAATTTTCGCAGCAGAGCCCGCACCTGTTGTCGAAAGTTTCGGCTAAGGCCGGCTAGAAACTGGTTCCAGTCAGAAGGAAGTTTAATATACGGACACCTGAAGGTCTCCTCCAATTCAGCCGAATAGAGCCGATTCAGTAAGCGATACAGCCAGTATAGATCTGAGTTTCCCCAAGAGAGGGGGGATAGAATCATTCGGTCCCAAAGAGATGAGTGCTCTTTGAGAAATTCTCCTAACCGATGGTACACCTCGGCATCGTATCCTGGGGCAATGATCAGGTCCAAAAATTCGGAGCAGGCTGGACCATCACTGCCAAGGAATCTCAAGGTTTTGATCCGTACTCCTCCCTTGACCTCTTCCTCAAGAAATAAAGGAGCAATACCGATCAAGTTTCCCCTTTCCCTAAACAATATCAAAAACAGCTTTCTGTTTTGCTGATAGTGGATCCACCAGGTGAAAAGCCACTCCCAGGTTAAAAAAATACTGGAACTTACTCTTTTTTCTAGGATAGCATCCCACCAAGGCTGCAAATCCTGAAAGGCCCGCTCGGTTTGGACAAGCTCAACAGAGGTCGTCATTCTCTTTCTCAATATCTCTCCTTATCCTGCCCTCGTCTATCTTCCTGCTTGATGTCTGTTTCCTTTCATCAGCCTGTGGCGCCAAGATGAAAGTTAGCAGAAACCAAGATGACAGTTAGCATAAACTATAGGGTTGTCTTGTCTTTCTATCGACCGATTCTCACCTTATCTCTTACCCTGGCTAAAACAAAAGCAATGGCTTTGGTTAGCCATGTGAGATCATGGCCGCAATGGTGCTAAGAATCTACTCTTTTGGAGAGTTAGCCGATGATGGGAAAAGCAAGAGAGATAGGATTTGCCAACTATAGATTTAACATCACACCGGATTAATTAGTGGTTCTTTCGCTAATAAAGTGCCCAATTTGGGCAGACACAAGGGCCGCTCCTACCATTGATTGGGTAATTGGATATGCTCTCGTACTTAGATATGCTCTCGTACTGGGCGAGAGAAGCAACTTAGCGATAGACCCAATTAGACATCAATCATTGCCCCGACCTGGTGCTGGCTGGCAATACTCAGGGCTACATCCAGGTTCTTCAGATCGCCTCTCTCCTGCAAGGCCTGGGCGGCTGTCTGATAGGCCAGGGCGACATGATTATTCTTTTCACTCAGGTGGGCGAGGATGACGGTTTTCAGCTCTTCGTGGAGCACATCTCGCAGGAGAGACTGTGAGCTCTCATTGGACAAGTGCCCAAATCCCCCCCTGATTCTTTGCTTGAGCCACCAGGGGTATGGACCGCTGAGGAGCATTTCAGGATCATGGTTTGATTCCAGAATCAGGGCGTGGCAGGCTCTGAGCATTTGGCGAACAAGGGTTGTCGGCCTGCCAAGATCAGTGGCAATACCTAATTTGCGGTTTTTCATATACAGACAGAAACTTACCGGATCAGCCGCATCGTGCGGTACGGAGAAAGGTTCAATCAGGAGGTCGTGAAGCTGAAAGCCGCGATCGGGGTCAAAAATTTCCAATTTAGGCACTTTGCCTAGCTGAATTTTGGCTGCCTCAAAGGTTGCCGCATTCAAATAGAGGGGAAGTTTATAGCGGCGAGCTAAAACCCCGGCCGAGCGAAGATGGTCGATATGCTCGTGAGAAATCAGAATAGCGCACAGCTCATCGGGACGTGTAGCTACCATTGCCAGCCGACTGACAATCTCGCCCGTGCTCAAACCAGCATCGATCAAGATTTTGGCCTCCTTCGAGCACACCAGAATCGAGTTGCCAGCGCTGCCGCTTCCTAACACACAGACCCGAAAGCTCATTTCCCTCTCTTTCCTTAAAGATAAGGAATAAAAAAATATAATAATATCTTGAAATATAATTTTCAAGGTAAATAAAAAGGGTGAAACATAAAATAAAGGTGATCGCTGGAACAGTAAAGAGGGAAGGCCGCTGACTAAAAGGGTACAATATCCCCTACCTGATGACGAAGCTTATACCCCGTTATCTAACCACTTGCCACTGAATGGTTCTTTCGCTAAGTGCGTAACACAAGTTGCGCAGCAGATCAATTACGCTATCAATTGTAGCTCGCGGACCTTGTGCCGCCGCAGCTTGCGCATTTTATTAGCGAAAAGACCACTAAACTTGCAACCAGCAAGTAGCCGTACCTGATGACGAAGCCTACACCCCACTATGTCCAAATCCGCCATCTGATCTTTGCGTTGGCGGCAAATCTTCAACTATTTTGAAACAGCCTGCATAAACCCGATGAATGACCATCTGGGCAATGCGGTCTCCCCGCTTGATCAGGAAAGGCTCTTTGCCGTGATTAACTACAATGATTTTGACTTCGCCCCGATAATCAGCGTCTATGGTCCCTGGAGTGTTCATCAGGCTGATGCCATAGCGCAGAGCCAAGCCGCTGCGTGGTCTGATCTGAGCTTCATATCCAGCAGGAATGGCTATGGAGAATCCGGTCGGGATAGCCGCCCAGTCTCCAGGTAAAATAACTACCGGCTCACTGACCGCAGCCACCACATCCATCCCAGCAGCTAGCTCGCTCATGTAGGCAGGCAGAGGGAGATCCTCACAGCCTGCCATTTTTTTGATCTTGATTTCTACTCTATTGTCGAGGAGGGCTTCTTGAGTCGATATTTGGGTCATCGCCGTACCCCGTAGGTTCGCTCTTCTTTCTCTCTGCGCTCTTCGGGTTTTTCTAACAGGGCCTTGTGGCTCAGCTTGACTTTGCCCTGCTTGTCAATCTCGATAACCTTAACCTCGATTTCATCTCCTTCCTTCAGGGCATCCTCAACTCTTCTGAGCCGATGCTGAGAAATCTGAGAGATATGCAAAAGACCATCCGTGCCCGGAATAATTTCCACAAAGGCGCCGAACTCAACGATCCGCTTGACCTTACCCGTATAAATTTTGCCTACTTCGGGCTCCTCTACCAGGTTCTGGATAAGCTGAATAGCTTTTTTGGCTGAGGCCTCATCACTTGAGGCGATAATGACCTTACCATCATCTTCGATATCAATCTTGACGCCAGTCTGATCAATAATGCCGCGAATTGTTTTACCACCAGGACCAATCACTGTTCCAACTTTGTCACTTTTGATCTGAATCGAAAAAATTCTAGGCGCATAGGATGAGATATTCTCCCGTGGAGAAGAAATAGCTTGAACCATAAGATCGAGAATGTGCATCCGCCCTTCTTTGGCTTGGGCCAGGGCCCTATCCAGAATGTCTTCACTGATGCCTTTGATCTTGACATCCATCTGGAAGGCGGTTATTCCCTTTCTGGTTCCAGCCACCTTGAAATCCATATCTCCATTATGGTCTTCCAGGCCGATGATATCGCTCAGGATAGCCACCTTGTCTCCTTCTTTAACCAGACCCATGGCAATTCCGGCTACCGGAGCCTTGATAGGTACACCGGCATCCATCAGCGCAAGTGTTCCGCCGCAGACCGAGGCCATAGAAGAAGAGCCGTTCGACTCCAGAATGTCTGAGACGATACGGATGGTATAGGGGAACTCCTCAGGAGTTGGTAGAACAGCTTTCAATGCCCGCTCGGCCAGTAATCCATGACCTATCTCACGGCGGCCAGGAGAGCGCAGCACACCAACTTCTCCAACGCTAAAAGGAGGAAAATTGTAATGGAGCATGAATGACTTTGAGGATTCTCCCTCCAGCTCATCCATGCGCTGCTCATCTTCAGTAGTTCCCAAGGTTACAATAGCCAGGGATTGAGTTTCTCCCCGGGTAAAGAGGGCCGATCCATGAGTGCGGGGAAGCACGGAAACCCGACAGTCAATCGGACGGATTTCATCTAGCTTCCGACCATCAGCTCTGATCCCTTCCTCAATGATTAATCGGCGAAGCTCTTCCTTTTCCAGAGATTCCAGAATAGCCTTGATCTGTTTTTCACGATTTTCATCCTCCTGGCCAAAAATGCTTATGGCCTCATCGTGGATCTGATTTAATCCACGCTGCCGATCCATTTTCCCTGGAATAAGAATAGCTTTTTTAATTTTTTCTTGAAAAGCCCCCCTGATTTGGCTTGCAAGTTCCTCATCGAGGGTTTCTGGTGGAACTTCTATCTTTTGTTTTGGCACCTGCCTCTGCAATTCTTCCTGCAGATCAATTAGTGGGAGCATGGATCGATGAGCAAAGGAGATCGCCTCTTTCATAGTCTCTTCTGAAATCTCGCTTGCCTGTCCTTCCACCATCACTACGGCATCCCGTGTTCCAGCGACCACAAGATTCAATCGGCTTTTGTCAAGTTCCTTGTTAGTCGGATTAATAACTAGCTCATCATTAATCAGACCAATTCGTACTGCCGCCACCGGCTGCATGAAAGGAATATCCGAGATTATCAGGCTGGCCGAAGCTCCAATAATTGATAAAATATCGGGATCGTTTTCAAGGTCCGCTGATAAGACCATGGCGATAATCTGCACTTCATTTCGAAATCCCGATGGGAATAGCGGCCGAAGTGGCCGATCGATCAGACGGGAGGTTAAAACTTCCTTTTCTGTGGGCCGGCCCTCCCGCTTATAAAACCCGCCCGGAATTCTTCCTGCTGCATAAGACTTTTCCAGGTAATTAACCGTCAGAGGGAAAAAATCTACTCCCTCACGCGGCTTGGCTTCGCAGACTGCGGTAACGAGAACCACTGTCTCTCCATATTGAACAGTAACGGCCCCATTCGCCTGCTTGGCCATTAATCCTGTTGAAATAGTAAAAGTCCTTTTTGCAAACTCAAGTTGTAAAGATTTAATCATGATAAGGTAAGCCTCCAACCTTTCCGCAATCTTCTAATCCGCTTGGCTCTCATGGACAGTGAGTCTCTTAGAGGGAGATTTAGGGAGAAGATTTCTATTATAAAAATCGCGTAATTCGCAAAATCGTCTATTTTCTGATGCCGAGCCGGCTAATAAGTTCTCGATAGCGATCCTCATCGCTGCTTTTTAGGTAATTCAGTAACCTTCTCCTCTGTCCAACCATTTTGAGCAATCCCCGCCGAGAGTGGTGATCTCCCTTGTGGATTTTAAAATGTTCCGTCAGATAACTGATTCTCTCGCTCAAGATAGCAATCTGCACCTCTGGAGAACCCGTATCTTTCTCATGTTTTCGAAACGAACTGATAATTTCTTGCTTTTTCTCTTTAGTAAGTGGCATGTTCACCCTCCCGCGCCTTTTATAATGAGCAGTCAGAGATTTGATTGAATTATGATGAATAAACGATTTTTGTCTAGCTTGCTATACCAAATACAAAGCTATATGTTAGCACAAGAAAAAGCTATTGTAAAGGATACTGTTTCATCCAAGAGATGATGTCCGACTAAAAACCAAACCAACCAGACCAAAATCGATCATGAAATTGATTTTTTATACTTTTGCACTTTTTCTCTGATCCCTTGATTTTAGTGGGTTTGGTATGAAAGATAATTTTCAAGAAGTTCAAGGCATGGGGAGAGTTCTGCAAAAGTGTAGTGATTTTTTAAACCTGAAAAATACAAAAACGAGCCCTCTGATTAAATCAATTTCGGATCTTGGGGGGCCTCTGTCTCCTCCTTGACAAAGGGCTCCTTTGGCTTTAGAATGCGATATGCACAGGGGAAGAAGAGCCAAGCTTTCAATAAAATGGGTCGAACAATAAAATGGGTCGAAAAAAGCATTGAGCTAAGCCTTAGCTTCTTTATAAGTCGTAGCTTCTTTAAAGTAGTAGAAATTTTTCTCAATTCTCAAAGCAGCCCAACTCTCAGAAGATAGGCTCTTGGTGATGTAAGAGCTGAGGGGCATGGATGATATAGAATTATGGCTAGAGATTAATGATATAAAATTATGACTAGAGGCAAGACTGCTGCAAAAAAGATAGCCCATGTCTGCCTGCCATAGCAATAGGAAAGATATTTGCTCTGAAATCGTTGACAAATCTCGGATGATTTTTGAAAGCTAGGTTTGGGCTGGGAAAAGTATCAGAATCAGAATAATCCAGGGAAGGAGATTCATGATATGAATATCTGTGTTATCGGAACCGGCTATGTAGGGCTGGTAACCGGGGCCTGCTTTGCTGAAAATGGTAGCGATGTGATTTGCGTAGATATAGATGAGGAAAAGATTGAGATTCTCAAGCAGGGCAAGATCCCCATCTATGAACCTGGCCTTGAAGATCTAGTGCGGCGAAATAGTCGGGAGGGACGTCTTCGATTTACCACCGATCTGGCCGAGGGGGTCAAGGGATCCTTAATAAATATCATTGCCGTGGGCACCCCACCGGATGAAGATGGATCGGCAGATTTGCAGCATGTTTTGGCGGTGGCCAAATCTATCGGTCAGATTATGGACTCTTATAAGATAATTGTCGATAAAAGCACTGTGCCAGTTGGCACAGCCGACCTAGTGCGGCAGACTATAGCCCAGGAGACCTCGGTAGAGTTTGATGTGGTCTCAAATCCTGAATTTTTGAAGGAGGGCGCGGCTGTGGCCGACTTCATGAAACCAGACCGGGTCATTATCGGCTGCGATAATCCTAAGGTAGCCGAAATCATGAAGGAACTCTATGCCCCCTTTGTTCGGACCGGCAACCCGATTATTGTCATGGATATTAGATCTGCAGAAATGACCAAATATGCCGCCAATGCCATGCTGGCCACCCGGATTTCCTTTATGAATGAGCTGGCCAACCTGTGCGAGCGGGTAGGAGCCGATGTCGATATGGTACGACTTGGAATCAGCACAGATTCCCGAATCGGCCACTCCTTCCTTTTCCCTGGAGTTGGCTATGGTGGATCATGCTTTCCTAAGGATGTGAAAGCCATGATTCGGACTGCGGAAAAGCATAACTATTCTATGGAAATTCTGAAAGCTGTGGAGAAGGTCAATAACCGGCAGAAAGACCTTCTCGGGCACAAGGTGTGTGATCATTTTAGAAAATTCGATCAGCAGCAGGGGGTCAAGGGGAAGCTTCTGGCCGTCTGGGGCCTAGCCTTTAAATCCCAGACCGACGACATGCGGGAGGCAGCCTCTTTGAATATCATCAATCATCTGCTGGCTGAGGGAGCCAGTATTCGAGCTTATGATCCTGCGGCCATGAGGCGGGCCAGAGAGATTTTCAAGGATAGAATAGAGCTTTGCTCCCGCAACTACGATTGCCTTGAAGGGGCCGATGCCTTGATTGTGGTCACTGAATGGAATGAATTTCGCCGTCCTAACTTTGATCGAATTAAGCAACTTATGCGCAGCCCGGTTATTTTCGATGGCCGAAACCTCTATGATCCCAAACTGATGCGGGAGAGGGGATTTATCTACTATGGCATCGGACGGCCATAAGAAGAAATTTATAACCTAGCAACTAGTCGCCTTACTAGCCGCTAAGGCAAAGAAATTTACTATACTATTACTTATGGATTATTACTATGGCCTCGGACGGCCAAAAAAATGGGGAAAGCGAGGAGTTGAGGTGCTCAATGATCCTAGGTTGAAGATTCAACCAATAGACAAAATTAAAGATCTTGTCATCGAGCGCAAAAGGAGGGGCGAGAAGATAGTTTTCACTAATGGTTGTTTCGATCTTCTTCACATAGGGCATACCCGCTACCTTTGGCAAGCGAGATCGTGCGGTGATTGTCTCCTGATCGGCTTAAACAGTGATCGGTCTATCCGGGCCATTAAAGGACAGATGCGGCCGATTATTCCCCAGGAGCAGCGGGCCGAGCTTCTGGCTGCCCTCGAATGCGTGGACCTGGTGGTCATTTTTGATGAGCCTGACCCCTTAGGACTTATTCGCCTCGTGCAGCCAGACATCTTGGTCAAAGGAGCCGATTGGGGGTATGATCAGATTATTGGCCGTGAGGTGGTTGAGGCAGAAGGAGGCAGGGTTGTTCGCATCCCTCTTGTCCCTGGGGTATCAACTACGGCGATTATAAATCTTATCCGAACGCGTTTTGGAGGCAATGGCTAGGTCGCCTTTTTTTTAAGGTAATGATTAACCGAAGCAGCATAGATGCCTTCCTCGCTCCGGTTTTGAAAGCCCTGGAGAGGGGAGAGCGGCATATTCATCTTGAGGGATTGTGGGAAAGAAGCAAGGAGTTTCTAATCTCCCTTATGCGGGGGAAGCTATCTGGAAGCTTTCTTATCTTGGTCCCATCAGTCGAGCAGGCTGAAGAAACCTATGAGCATCTGCAATTTTTTATCCGCCTGCTCCATCCGCAGACAGCCTCAATCTCAACTTATCTATTTCCCACCTGGGAAATTCTCCCCTATGAGGCACTCTCACCTCTGCCCGAGGTGGTGAGTCGCCGGATGGAATCACTCTATGCCCTGCTCAATGACCCATTGGCTATGGTGGTGGCTCCGATCCAGGCCGCGATGCAAAACCTGATGCCCAAAAGGGTGTTTAACAGTACGGTAGGCTTTTTCGGTGCTGGAGAAACTATCGAGCGGGAGGAGATCATCGCTCTCCTGGTGCGAGGAGGATACCGGGCTGTAGACCTGGTTGAGGCTCCCGGTGATTATAGTGTTCGGGGTGGGGTAGTTGACCTTTTCCCACCAGGGCATGGGGCGCCAGTGCGCCTTGAATTTTTCGGCGATACTATAGAATCGATTCGGCAATTTAACCCTTCAACCCAGCGGTCTGAAAAATTCCTCGAAGAGGTAATTATCCTGCCGGTAACCGAGGCTATTCTAAACCGAGAGAGCTGCCATCATCTCTCCTCAAGGCTTAAGCAGGAGTTCGGCGGATCATATCTGTACCAGTCCAAGATCGAATTGCTTCAGGCCCAACTCGATCAGGAAAGCCCTTTCCCGGGTCTGGTGCACTATCTGCCCTATCTTTACTCCCGCACAGATACCCTATTTCAGTATTTGCCTGCTGATGGTCATATACTGCTATATGAGCCTGCGGCTGTGCAGCGGGCTGCTGAGGATTTTTATAATGAACTAGAGCGGCGATATCAGCAGGTCCATCGCCAAAACATCCCTTATCCTCATCCCAGGGAAGGGTATCGGCTGTGGAGCGAAATTCAGCAGGAATACTTTCCCGCTAGGCAAATTTTTTCCCTCCGAGCACTGAAGACCACAGTAGCCTTGCCAGAAGCTGTTGAGGAATCAACCCCAACAGCGCCTGATACGGTCTCCTTTGAGGTAAAATCGGTCAGTGGTCTGGTTGGAAAATCAAAGATTTGGGGCCGAGACCGATCCTATCTTGAGAGCCTGAGTTCAGAGATCAAGAGCTGGCATCGGAAAAATCAGCTCATTATCCTCGTTTGCGGCAGTGAGGGGCAGGCCGAGCGCCTTGAGGAATTATTCCGTGAATATGAGCTTGGAGTGCGACGCCTGGATAAAGAGCCGATCCCGCTTCTGTCGGCAGGGGGGGAGGATGACGAGGCAAGGGTTTTGCCCCCCCTGATCTGTCTGGGCGAGCTATCCTCTGGATTTTTCCTTCCGGGCTTGTCTTTGGTCCTGATTGCAGATCAGGAGATTTTCGGCGAGCGGAAAAAAATCCCAACCGCTTTAAAGAGCCATCGTCCGGCAGCTGCCCTGGCTACCTTTCGAGATCTAAAAGAGGGAGACTATGTAGTCCACATCGAGCATGGCATTGGCCGCTATCTGGGACTCAAAAAATTAACTATTGGGGATACCCGCAAAGACTTCATGCTGGTAGAATACCTCGATGGGGACAAGCTCTACATACCGCCAGAAAAACTGAACATGGTTCAGAAATATTCAGGCGCAGGTGGGATCGTTCCCAAATTGGATAAACTTGGTGGTGCTACCTGGAGCAAAACCAAGGCTAGGGTAAAGGCTTCGGTAAAAAAAATGGCCGAAGATTTGCTAAAACTCTATGCAGCTCGCTCAATCGCCATCGGCTTTGCTGCTCCTCCCGACACTCCTTGGCAGCGGGAGTTTGAAGCCTCGTTTGAATATGAAGAAACTCCAGATCAGCTCAGAGCCATTCAGGAGGTCAAGCGAGACATGGAAGAGCCAAGGCCTATGGATAGGCTAGTCTGTGGAGATGTAGGCTATGGTAAGACCGAAGTGGCTCTGCGGGCTGCGTTCAAAGCTATCACCGGCAATAAGCAGGTCGCCCTGGTTGCTCCGACTACAATCCTAGTTGAGCAGCATTTCCAGAAATTTTCTCAGCGCTTTGCCCCATATCCAGTAAGGGTCGAGATGCTCAGCCGATTTTGTACCCGCAAACAGCAGATGGAGACCATCAAGGGGCTTCGAGACGGAACAGTGGATGTGGTCATCGGCACTCATCGCCTGCTGCAGAAAGACGTTGAGTTTCGAGACCTCGGGCTGGTGATTATCGATGAAGAGCAGCGCTTTGGCGTAGCTCACAAGGAGCGGCTAAAAGCCCTGCGAAACTCGGTCGATGTCCTGACCCTAACGGCCACGCCCATCCCCAGGACACTGAACATGGCTCTTAGCGGGGTCCGTGATCTGAGTATCATTGACACTCCTCCTGCTGACCGGATGGCTATCCAGACTCATATCATCAACTTTGATCCCGAGATCATCACCCAGGCCATTATTCGAGAATTGGAGCGTGATGGGCAGGTATTTTTCGTTCATAATCAGGTTGAGAATATCGAAAAGATAGCCGATTATGTCCAAGGTCTTGTTCCATCGGCCAAAATCGCAATCGCTCATGGTCAGATGCAGGAGCGGGAGCTTGAGAGGATCATGCTGGATTTCGTCCAGCATAAATATGATCTCCTGGTTTGTACCACCATTATTGAATCAGGACTAGATATTCCATCCGCTAACACCATTATTATCAACCAGGCTCATCGCTATGGCCTGGCCCAGCTATACCAGTTGCGAGGACGGGTTGGCCGCTCAAGCCGAAGGGCCTATGCCTACTTGATCATTCCGGCCGAAGATGCCCTGAGCGATGAGGCCCGCAAACGCATGGTGGCTATTCAGGAGCTGAGTGAGCTGGGCTCAGGGTTTCGCCTGGCAGCCAGAGATATGGAGATTCGAGGAGCAGGCAACCTCCTTGGCGCTGAACAGCACGGCCAGATTGCCGCCGTAGGCTTTGACCTCTACTGCGATCTGATCCGTCAAGCCATCCAGGAAATGCAGGGTCAGCCACAAGAGCAGCCGCTCGATATCACCATTGATCTTCAGGTTGAAGCCTATCTGCCCGACTTTTATGTCCCAGATACCAATCAGCGGTTAAACCTCTACAAGCGGGCTTCCCTGCTTGAAGATGAACAGGCTCTTCTCGCCTGGAAAGAGGAAGTTGAGGACCGATACGGCGCCATGCCAGAGGCAGCCAGGTTATTCTTCCAGCAGATGCAACTTCGCCTCCTTTGCCAGAGGTGGAAAGTGAAAGCCATCCACCGGCTGGGGAATCGAATCAGCTTCACCTTCGATGAGCGGACAAAGGTTTCACCGCAAGAGCTGATCCAGCTTGTCAAAAAAGAAGGTGGGATTTTCCGGCTCTCTCCCCCTGCAGATCTAGTCATGACTGTAGCTAGCCCCCAAAGTGCTGAAGCCCTGGTGCGGCAGATCCAGGATTTTTTTCGCCTCCTTGAGCAGGAGGTCGCGGCGGCTGGGATAGGAGGGGAATAATTAGGCGATTAGGCTTATTTATCCTTGCTGGTAATCATCTCCTCGACATTTGTGATGACACATTATACAATAAATATGATACAATAAATTATGAAACAAAATAGGAAATAGAACAAGCAGGGTGATTAAGATAACCAATGATACTAGATAATCAATAATTCATGGATAAACTCCAGATGAACACCTACGCCGGCGATCTTAAGACAAGCAAACAATCTATCCCTAGGATAGAATATCTGCGGGTAAAAAATTATCGAGCATTGCGTGATCTTGAGTTAAAAAAGATAACACCGCTCACGGTTTTTCTTGGGCCTAATGGAAGCGGCAAATCTACCATTTTTGATGTTTTTGCCTTCCTTTCCGAATGCTTTACCTATGGCCTTCGCCGCGCTTGGGACAAACGCGGCAGATTTAAAGAATTACGAACACGAGATCAGAATGGGCCGATAGTTATTGAATTAAAATATCGTGAAAGACCTGACCTGCCCCTTATTACCTACCATCTGGCAATTGATGAAAACCCTAAAGGGCCGTTTGTGGCTGAGGAATGGCTGTCATGGAGACGAGGCAAGCGTGGGAAACCGTTCCGGTTTTTAGATTTTAAAGAGGGCAACGGCCTTGTTATCTCTGGAGAATTCCCCGATGCGCAGAATGAGGATGCTCGCATCGAGGAAGAATTAAATTCTTCTGAACATTTGGCAGTCAATACTCTAGGACAATTCAGCAGACACCCTAGAGTCAGTGCTCTCCGCCGGTTTATCACCGGCTGGTATCTCTCATATCTAAGCGCAGACACAACCCGTTCTCTCCCTGAAGCAGGTCCGCAGGAGCGGCTATCATCGACCGGAGATAACCTTCCCAATGTTATTCAATACTTGAGAGAGCAGCATAAGGAGCGATTAGATAGGATCATCCAGTGTCTTTCCCAAAGAGTTCCTCGACTGGAGAGTGTGGAAGCTGAGCCTATGCAGGATGGCAGGCTTCTTTTGCAAATCAAGGACGCTCCTTTTGAGAGGCCGGTATTGGCAAAATTTGCCTCAGATGGCACATTAAAGATGTTGGCCTATCTTACTCTCCTCTACGATCCAGAGCCGCCACAGCTTATCGGTATTGAGGAGCCGGAAAATCATCTCCATCCCAGACTTTTGCCTGAACTAGCTGAAGAATGCAGACTCGCCGCGGCCCGATCTCAACTTTTGATTACTACCCATTCGCCATTTTTTGTAAATGGATTACGTCCTGAAGAACTCTGGGTGCTCTATCGCGATGAGAGAGGATTTACAAATGCCCGACAATCCATTTATATTAAGGGGATAAAAGAATTTGTCGATACTGGAGAGCAATTAGGATATCTTTGGATGGAAGGACATTTCGATGCTGGCGATCCTCTGACTGAGGCAGGTAGCTTAAGGGTTTGTGGAAAGCACCCACACGGCAAGGATAAGGGGGATCTGGCTAGCCCACATCAATTAAAAAATCAAAGTAAGAAATCAAAGCATCCACGCTGACAAGGGGCTGATACGGCAAGGGCTGAGAGCTATGCAGCAGGTTATATCTGTTGAGCACGTTGAATTTCTGGTCGAAGAGCAATCTGCCGAAGCAGCGCTGAAAAATTTACTTCCCAAATTACTTCCCAAGGGGATAACCTTTGATATCCATCCTCATAATGGCAAAAGAGATCTTTTGTCTAAATTGCCTGGAAAATTGAGAGGGTATCGTCAATGGCTGCCTGATAACTTTCGGATTGTGGTATTGATCGATAAAGATCGCGACGAATGTCAGAAGCTAAAAAGAGAGTTAGAAGATATCGCTACAGGCGCTAAATTTGTTACCAAATCCACCTGCTGCGGCCAGGGTAGTTTCCAGATTGTGAACCGCCTAGCCATTGAAGAATTAGAGGCCTGGTTTTTGGGAGATATCGAGGCTATTAATAAAGCCTATCCGAAAGTGCCCAATAAATTGCCATGTCAAGATCCTGACAACATTAAGGGTGGAACGTGGGAAAAACTCGAGCGCATCTTAAAAAAGGCCGGATATTATCCTACTGGGCTGCCTAAGATTGAGGCTGCTCATCTTATTTCACAGCACATGACCCCTGAGCGGAACCGTTCAAAAAGTTTCCAGACCTTCGTGAAGGGACTTAATGACTTAATAAGGCAGTAACCCCACCCAACACAGCAGGTGATTCAGAAATAACCAATGGCAGGATGACCAGGAAAGCTCCCCTGGGTTAGATCTTCGCGGCTGTTGCCAAATTCCTGGTCATCCTGCGGCTTAAAAAAGCCAGATCGGAGGAGGCCCTCATATTCATTTACTCATCCGACCGGCTAGCTGCTTAAGGTGCCCCTAGCTGGCGGAGGCAGACAGCGTCGAGGCGCCAATTTATACCCTCTTCATAAAAGATGCCCCTCGGTGGCGGAGGCAGACACTCAAGTTAGCAGATATTAGATTTCTAACCTTATATTCCTAACAGAAGCAGAGTCGAGGTTGACACTCCTCCACTTAGCAGCAAGGCTGTGGTTGTGCCGATCGTTGGCGTGGTAGTAACTGTCGTAGGAACCGGGGTCGCGGCCAGGGTAGCCAGTGCGGTGGTTGAAAGCCCAGATCCTCCCAGAGTGGCCAGGGTTATAGCCGTGCTGACTCCAATTACCGGAGTGGCGGTAGTTGTGGTGGTCGGGGTAAGAAGGGTCGACAAAAGCAGAGAACTTGTCGAGCTTAGTACTGACGCGCTTCTGGTAGCCGGATAGCTGTAGGGCAAATAGCCATAAAAGACCGGGGCGACCCCAGGAGGCGGCAGGAGAGGAAAGCCCTCAAAGGGGAAAAATACAGGGGGATAGGGGGGCACAATCTGGGCAGTTGCCGGTCTGGTTGGCAGTATAAATATGGATAATAATATTACACCAATTATACCAAGGATTAAGATATTTGGCCGTATGGTTTTCAATTCTTTTTCCATAGGTTAAAACCTCCTTTCGTGATTTTTAAAATTAAAACTTCAAACAGAAGACCTAACCATAAGATATAACTATTGAGAACTATATTGAGACTAGGTATATATCTTGGTTCTGGATCCTTGAGGCTACTTCTTGAGGAAAAATCTTGATCTTGAAATCTGCTTGATCTTGGAATCTGGTTTGAAATTTTAGTTACAATTTAATCTACCCTAAAAATTATGCATAAATCATGCCATAAAATTTTTATTGCCCCAAAATTGATTTAAGTTTAAATTACATATATTTTCAATAAGTTATAAAGCAGAAGCCGAAATTGTCTAAAATCAGGATGTGCGATTTTAACTAAAGAGGCGAGCATTTTTGTGAAAAATTTTTCATATGTCAACCAACCTTTGATCTAACCTTTTGTTTATAAAAATGCATTTTAAATTAAAGGACTGTGAAACAAAATACTCATCATCTGCTCTCATATATCTACCTACCCTATCTATCTGCCCTTGCTCTCACCCAAACTCAGCTCATCAAAACACCAAAGATGATTCTGGCCACAGATGTCAATAATCAGCTTTTCTAGGATAAGCCTTGGCTGGCAGCCGCTTGATTTTAGAGCAAGGTCGGTCTCAAAGAACTTAATAAACAGTGCCTGCAGCCCCTCAAAGCTGAAAAATGTGGCCTGCTCGGCTATCTTGCGGGCAAAAAGCGGCGCTATGCCAAGAGTGCGGGCTAAGTCAGCTTGCCTCACCCCCTGCCGAAGTAGCGCCTTGGCCCGGTAGATCTGGCGAAATTGTCGGCTTATCATAGCTAAAATAACAAGATGGCTTTCTCCCTCTTCCATCAGCTTATCCAAAATTTTTAGGGAAAACTCAACGTTTCCCTCAGCCACTCTTTCGACTAGCTCAAAGATAGAAAATATCCGTGCCTGTCCGCAGATAACTGAGAGGTGCTGCTGGCTGATCTGCTTCTCTCGGCCCATGTAAAGATAAACCTTCTCCAGTTCACTTTCGATCTGCGAAGGATCATTGCCTAACATCTCGGCTATGACCTGAGCCAGGGTGGGGGAGATGGCCTTTCCGCTCTCTTTGACCTTTCGCACGATCCAGCCAGGGACCTCATTCTCAAATAGCCGATAAAAATGGACCGCTACGGCCTCTTTCTTGAGAAATCCACCGAGCTTGGTTTTAAAAAACTCATCCAGCCTCCTTTGCCCATCAAGCCCTTCAGCTACCAGGATAAGCCGCGCCGGAGGGGGCGAAGGGTATTTTTTTAACAGCAGCCGCAGCATAAGCTCAGCATCCCTACTTTTGATTTTCTCAAGCCCGGAAAGTACAATCAGCCTCTGTCTTCCCACCAAGGGAATCGTTTGGATCAGAGCCAGGAGGCTGTCAAAGTCAAGATCTTCACAGGAGAGGGAGTGAAAATTCTCCCTCTCTTCTTGGCCGAGGCACTCTCTTCGGACCAGGTTTACTGCCTGCTTGAGGAAATACGATTCTCCAGCGGTAAAAAGATAAAGATGATCTACCTTTCCCCCACTCAGCCTTCTTATCAACTCTTCGAATTTTAACTGCACGGGCGGATGCCTCCCATCGAGAGCCCATCCAGCAGCCTTTTGGCCAGATCCTGAGCCGCCTTCTGCTGGGCCTGTCTCTTTCGGCTTCGAGTGGTAGCCAAATCATCTTTAAAAAACTGGTACTCTTCCTGGATAGTAAGCCCTTTTTCCTGCCAGAGGATTTTTTTGGTTGACACCTCTTCAAGCTGCAGGTCAAGATGAATGGTTAGGCGCATCTGTCGGATATTCCGATTCCGGTCAAAGGAGATAGGCTGATCGGCCTGATATCCAGTAATGACTCCACCCAAAATAGCCTGGGCCTGGGGGCGGTTTACGATCTGGACTGCGTCCTGATGCCACATCTCCTGGACCAGAGCCTCGGTCATAATCTTATCCAACTCAGGCTCGGCAGTCTGATTGCGGATGGTCTCAACATAAACCTTGCGGATTCCCTCAGGCCAGAGCGGGTATTGGCCCATGATCCGATATCCGCATCCGCCGCCGCTTAAGGTTATGGTCACAGCTGCGGCCAGGCTCAGCAGGGGTAGGCGAAGCGGGGTAAAAATTCGGACCACAGGGGGAATCTTGCAATCCATTTTATTAGTGATCATGATTTTAGCCTTTTTTTTCTAAAGAGCGTTTTTCCCCTGATTTGCGACACCTTATTTGCCGAAAAGAGATTATAGCAAAATCTCCTGTGAAATCCCAAACGATTAATTGTCGCGCCCTTAAACTGCGGATAATCTTTAGGCTGCCCTCTGAGAGCTACCCCCTTTCGTAAAAAACAGAAAGATCATGGTGAAAGCTAAGTCATGCTTTAGATAAGAAGTGCTTTAGATGCTTTAGATAAGGAGGCTTTTTCATGGCTAAAACCCTTATGTCAAGACTCGGTCTCGGTCGGGCTGTTTTCATTGCCGCTACTTTTTCTCTGACGGCTATGCTTCTCTTCTTCCCTCCCCAGGCTATGAGCCTTAACCAGCAATTGGAGCAAGAAAAAAGTCTGCCCTGGACGGTCCAGATCATGTTTGGAATCCGAGGGCCAAAACCCCTGATCTGGGATGGGAAGGCAGAAGTGAATAGTGGGCGGATCGAAGACATTCAGAGTATCAATTTTACTGATCAGGATAGTCTCAAGGTCAAGGAGCGGCAATGGAAGTGCCGTATCGACCGCTTGCGTGGCAGTGAAATCGCCGATGAGCTGGGGAAGATCTCGCCACGGGAGTATTTTGAGGAACGCCTAGCCAAGGGGATTATCCTCGATTTAATTACGCCTCCCTCGGCCAGGGTATCTATAACCACTGAAGCTGGTGTTTTTTCCTTCACCATGGCTGATCTGAAATTCGGCGCTTCCCTGGAGCGGCTGGATGGAAATATTAAGCTTCAGCTTATGCCTCGCTCTTTTATATTCAAGGCCAAAGGGCAGCAGATGAACAACTATCCTGCGATCGCTAAAGACAGTATGGAAAATGTCTGGGCTGCTTGGGCTAGCTACAGCAAGGGCAAAGAGCGGCTGGTGATCCGAAAGTATGATGGCCAAAGCTGGGGAGAGGAGACGGTGATTGATGATGGAGGCTGCTATTTGCAGCCCTCTCTGGCTGGAGATAAAGAAGGCGGCTTGTGGGTTTGCTGGGCTGGCCGGGTCAGCGACAACTGGGATATCTATGTCCGACATTATAAAGATGGGAAATGGTCTTCGACTAGTCGGATCACCGAGCACCCAGCTCCGGACACCGATCAGCAGATCTTTGTAGATGACAACAATCGGTTGTGGGTCTGTTGGCAGAGCTTTCAATTCGGGCAGGCTGATATTTTCATGAAATACTATGACCAGGGACGGTGGTCGGCGATTATTCGGGTGAGTGATCATCAGGGCAATGACTGGCAGCCAGCGATCAGCGTTGATCGGCAGGGGAACGTCTATCTGGCCTGGGACAGCTATCGGAACAAAAAACATCTCATTCTTCTTCGCAAGTTCAGCAGTGAGCGTCTGTGGCCAGAAATTGAGGTTGAAGCTACGAATAACTATGTAGCTCATGCCAGTGTGGCCTGCGATGATTTTGGTCGGGTCTGGATCGCCTGGGATACCTCGGGAGAGAATTGGGGATTTGGCGAGGATGAAGAGGATCGGACCATTTCGCTGAGTAAATTTGAGGCTGTTGAGACCCAGATCAATTACAATAAAACCCCGATGGAGGGAAGACGCGGACGCTACAATTCCCGAAAGCTTGGTCTAGTATGCTATTGGGGAGAAAAATTTTACCGCACTGCTGAGGATTTCTACGCCAAGCTTCCTGAAACTATGAGGATGTATTCTGATCTGCCGCGGCTTCAAATCGACTCAAGTGGCCGGCTGTGGTGCTTTTTCCATCACTATATCGGCAAAATTCCCTTCTACATTCATGATAAGCTAATGGAGGTGTGGAAGGTTTACGGGATGTTTTATAACGGCCACATCTGGTCATCTCCGATAGAGTTTTCTCAAACCACCTGGCGCAATATCTATGCCTCATCGACCTGCGCCGGCCAGCAGGAAGGGGACCTTTGGATCACCTACGCCGGAGACGGCCGCCGGAGCGACTCTCGCGATCTTGAGCCTGCCCGTATCTGTGTGGCTACCCTGACTATGGACAAAGTCTCGCCTCACCATATGGCCCTTTTGCTTGATGAAAGACAGCCCAGGATTGTTGATCAGGCCTCGTATATTGAATTTACTCCGGTGCCTAAAAAGCGCTATGAGTCAACCCTAGGGCTTGAGAAGTATCAACTTTTTTGGGGAACCCTCCACGAGCAACATGATGTCCGCGGCCGTATGGCTATGGATGGCTTCGTAGTCGATGCCTTCAAGTATGCCCTGGATGATCAGCAGTATGACTTTCTGGGGATCTCGGATTATAGTTTTCGTCACACAGGCTGGTTTAGCCCAGATAACTACTCTCTTTGGGAAGCGAACAAGGCTACTTCCCGCTATTCTACCAAGAAAGATTTCATCTCCTTCTATGTAAAGGGCAGAAGCCCCTACAAGCGGGCTCCTGGGCATTCTCTGCAAAAGAAGCCCATTCCTAAGGGAATGCCGGTGATTACCGCGGTCTATGCTAAGGATTTTTCAGACAAGTCCTTTACCGAGGCTTTGGAGAAAAAGCGCAATTATGTGGCCACAGACTGGATCATCCTTGATTTTACCGTGGAAGGCCATCCCATGGGTGATAAATTCCCTAGTCGCAATCGCTACCCCAGGATGCTGGCCAAAATCATTGGCACCGATGATATTGCTCAGGTGGATATTATTCGAAATGCCAAATGCATCTACAGCTCAAGGAATATTAAAGGCAAAGAGGCTGATATTACCTTTGTAGACCTAGGGCTTCCGATCGATAAGAAGGATGATTATCATTATTTTATCGAGGTAACGCAAAAAAATGGGGCCATGGCCTGGACCCCGCCGATCTGCTATCATTTTATACCGTGATGAGATGTTCTTAATGTTTTGATGTTCTTAATGTTTTTATGGAGACTTTTTATTACGGAGACTTTGAAGATTTCTAATTTTTGAAGATTCCTAATTTTTATGGGAGACCTCGGCGATTTCCATACTCTCCTTGCCCTTCCCCCGCTTGTCCCCACCCTATCGAAGGTGAGGATGAGGCCGATTGCCGAAATTGCAGATAAGCAGGCTCGGCCCCTAAACATCGAGGTCGGGTATATGGGGAACGCTCATGGCCATTTTCAGTGAAAAGTCAGCTAAATCACCATTCCGTCACTTTCGGCAAAATCGGGAATTGAGGGGTAAAAATTCCTCGGATTCCGGCTCCTCACGAATGGTAGCCATGAGCGATGGGGAATCTCTACACCGTTATGAGGTAGCCCCTGAGTTCAAAATGGTCGAATGAGGAAAAACCATGACCAATAACCTTCTGAAAGACCGCATGAGTTTTCAGGATTTTTTGAAGAAAAGAAAATCGCATATTATGATTTTGGCTGCTGCTCTTGCCTGTGCTCTCTTCTCCCTTTGGGTACTGAATAACTATATCCTAGATCGGCCCTCTTTCTGTGCCTCCTGCCATATGATCAAAAGCGCTAATGATTCGTGGCAGAAGGCCAAACACAAGCCGCAATATACTAAAAATAGCTGCAACGCCTGCCATGTTGAGCCTGGCTTGATCGGATCAATTAAGGCCTCCATCTATGGTTTGAAAAATCTCTATACCTTTTTCTTTGGCCCAGGCGAGGATGATATTAAAGCCTCCAGACCTGTCTATTGCACTCAGCGAGGATGCCATGAGCGGATGGAAAAGTCGATGTTCGGAAAGAAGGTCAGGGTTAATCATGGCCTGCACATGAGCATGGGCTACTCGTGCGTTATCTGTCATGACCGGGTAGCTCATGAGGAGTACGCTATGGTCAGTAACCTGTCAATGATGAGGGATTTTTGCTTTGCCTGCCATAATGATGAGATTGCACCCCGCAAAGAGTGCAATATCTGCCACGTCTATCAGGATCGGATGATGAAAGGGACCGAAACAGCCGATAACCTCACCAGGACAGCCGATAACCTCACCAGGATTGTCTCCCCCCACTTGCAGCCAGATGAGGTAAGCTGCCAAAATTGCCATGTAAACCTTGAGGAATCAGCCGAAAAAAGCTGCCTAAACTGCCATGATGCGCAAATCTTAGACCAATACCGAAAGGATAAGGCTGATTTCAGCCAGCGGCTTTCTCAGGTCAAGGCCCAGATCGATGAGATCAATAACCTAATGGTGAAAATTGGAAAACCCACGATTTCCCCCACAGAGCAGACCGCAGGCTGGGGCGCTAACAAGGCTTGGTCAAGCTCAGGAGAAGCCGCGGCCTTGGCCCAGAAGACAAAAAGCTCCCCCGGGGAAACAGCTCCCCCCACTGACTCTCTCTGGGAGCAAATTCTCTCACTCTCTCAAACCATTCAGAAAAACTATGCCTATCTCATTCAGGATAATAGCCAGGGAGCCCATAATAAGAGATTGGCTGAGGCTATTTTGACTAAACTAGAGGCTGATACCCAAAAGGTGCGCTACGCTCTCTATAGCTATCAGGGAAGATAAGGAACTATCAGGAAAGATAAGGTGTGCTCTTCTCTATAAGCTAAGCTCTCAAGGAGAGCTTATGCTCTCTAACGCTTATGCTCTATTAACTTGCCTATTTGACTTGCCTATTTGATAAGCATAACGGAGATTATTGCTGCCGTCTGAGCGATAATGAGCCCCACAACCCATTTAATAGTGCTCGATTTAGCTTGCTCGATCTCTTTGGCTAGTTTTAGCTCAACTTCTTTAATCTCACTGGTTAGCTTTAGCTCAACTTCTTTAATCTCAGTGGCTAGCTTTAGCTCAACTTCTTTAATTTCAGTGGCTAGCTTTAGCTCAACTTCTTTAACCTCCTTTTTCAGGTCCAGAATATCCGCTTCAGTAGCCAAGTCTTGTTTGCGAGAATCGATTATCTCCTCAATGTTTTTTACAATAGTCTGAGCTTTTTCTTTGCCATAGGTTTCACCAAAGATGTTAAATAGCTCCATTACTTGTATACTTGTGCTCATCTTGTAGCCACCTTGGGTTTATCTATTCTTACCCTATTATCTACTCTTACCTTCTTATCTACCCTTATTTCTATCCCTTTTCTATTACTACACTTTTGCAGAACTCTCCCCATGCCTTGAACTTCTTGAAAATTATCTTTCATACTAAACCCACTAAAATCAAGGATTCGGAGAAAAAGTGCCAAAGCATAGCTATTAAAAGGTTTATTAAAAGGCTCAAAGTCTAGCTTATATTCACAAGATTATCAGAATAGTCATCCATCTTCAAGCAGAAAAATCCCTCAAAGTCCCTCTTTGTTAGATGTTCCCAATCCTTTATCGAAGAGTCTTAATGGTTCTTTCGCTAACAAAGTGCGCAAGATAAGGTGCGTTCTTTTCTATAAGCTCTCAGGGAGAGCTTTATGCTCTCTTAACTTGCCTATTTGACTTGACTATTTGATAAGCATAACAGAGATTATTGCTGCCGTCTGAGCGATAATGAGCCCCACAACCCATTTAATAGTGCTCGATTTGGCTTGCTCGATCTCTTTGGCTAGTTTTAGCTCGACTTCTTTAACCTCCTTTTTCAGGTCCAGAATATCCATTTTGGTAGCCAAGTCTTGTTTGTGAGAATCGACTATCTCCTCAATGTTTTTTACAATAGTCTGAGCTTTTTCTTTGCCATAGGTTTCAGAAAAGATGTTAAATAGCTCCATTACTTGTATACTTGTGCTCATCTTGTAGCCACCTTGGGTTTATCTATTCTTATCTTAGCTTCTTCTCTACCCTTTTTCTATCCCTTTTTTTATTAAAAGGTTTGTTAAAAGGCTCAAAGTCTAGCTTATATTTCAAGATTATCAGAATAGTCACCCATCTTCAAGCAGAAAAATTCCTCAAAAAGCTCCCTTCAGATATTCCCCATCTTTAATTAAAGACCCATAATCTCTCACAGTCCTTTTCACCAAGCCGCTCTTGCCCTCACTGTTGAACCACAAGGTTTCTCTATCCCTCATGAAGACCTTTGGGTCAATCGATAAAGTTTAGGTAAAAGTCATTCTCTTGAATCTTGATCTTCTTTTTAGCTGGGCTGTATTTTTTAGGCTCGGTCCCTTTTTTGAATACCTCGAGGAATTTGTTGGGCAAATCATCTGGCGCCAGCAGACCGGTTTCAGGATCAATAAAGACGAACGATAATCCGTCCGGAATCTCAAACTTTGAGCTCTTGGCTTGTCTGCTTAGAGCCTGGCCCATGAATTTTACCCAAATTGGGCAGGCAGCTTGGGCCCCAGTTTCATTTGGTCCCAGGCTCTGGTTATTGTCTAGCCCTACCCAAACTCCAGCCACAAGATCAGGGGAGTAGCCGATAAACCAGGCATCGGTAGCCCGGTCTGTGGTTCCGGTCTTCCCGGCCAGCGGATAAGGTAATACCCTGGCTGGCCATCCTGTTCCTCGCTGAATCGCCCCTTGCAGTATGCTAGTTATGATATAGGCAGTCTGAGGTGATATAGCTCTATTTTTTCGGGGAATATTCTCCTCCAGCACTCTTCCCCGCTGGTCAGTCACCCGGCGGATGAATAGCGGCTCTACTCGAATGCCGCCATTGGCTAGGACGCCATAGGCTGAGGTTAACTCAAGCAGGGACAGCTCACAGCTCCCCAAGGCTATGGATAGTACATGGGGGATGGGGCTAGTAATACCCATAGCGCGCATGGTTGAGATGATCACATCTATTCCCAAGGCATTAGCTAGCTTTACGGTTACAACGTTTCGCGACTTTTCAAGAGCGGTGCGCAAGGTAGTTGGACCATAAAACCGCCTGGTGAAGTTTTCCGGCTTCCAGGCCTCTCCAGCACTCCTTTTTATGATAAAGGGAGAGTCGATAATAATATCTGCGGCGGTAAATCCCCTCTCAATGGCTGCTGTGTAGATAATCGGCTTTATGGCTGAGCCTGGCTGACGCCTTGCCTGAGTGGCCCGATTAAATTTGCTTCGAAAAAAATCCCGTCCCCCGACCATGCTTTTCACAAAGCCGCTCCTTGGATCAATGGCCACAAGAGCAGCCTCAACTGAGCGGGCACCCCGCCTTTGCAGGCCGCTTGCTTCCCTGCGCAAATCAATAGCTTCAAGCCCTGCAGCTACGGCCTGCTCAGCCGCCCTCTGCATTTCAGCATCCAGGGTGGTATAGACATGGAGCCCACTACGATAGAGTAGATTAGCTCCGTATTTTTCTTCAATGTACTGGCGCACATATTCGATAAAATACGAAGCCAGCTCTTCTTTTTGCTTTGAGGGAAGGCGCAAAGGGGAGGAGATAGCAGAGCGAAACTGCTCCTTGGAGATATACTCAGCCTCTAGCATCCTCTGCAGAACATGATTTCTCCTCTCAAGAGCCAGATAAAAATCAGCGAAAGGAGAATAGCGGCCCGGTGAGCCAGCCAATCCAGCGATCATAGCGCACTCGGGCAGAGTCAACTCCCTGACGCTTTTGCCAAAAATAGCCCTGGCTGCTGCCTCCACTCCATAGGCGCCGTTTCCCAGATAGATCTGGTTTAGATACAGCTCCAGAATCTCATTCTTGGTATACCGCTGCTCGATCTGAATGGCCAAAATGGCCTCTTTGATCTTGCGGGACAGGCTTCGCTCAGGGGTCAGAAACAGGACCTTAGCTAACTGCTGGGTGATAGTGCTTCCTCCCTCTTTAATCTTTCCTGCCCTGAAATTAACATAAAATGCCCGCAAGATAGCTGTAAAGTCGATCCCATGATGAGAGTAAAAATCCTCATCCTCCACCGCCAAAAATGCCTTAATAAGCTCCTGCGGTATCTCAGACAGAGGGATAAATATCCGCTGCTGCTGATAAAGCTGACCGATTAGTTGGTCATCATGAGAATAAATCAGAGTGGAGACCGGGGGAAAATAATCTTCCAGCCACTCAAGCTGAGGGAGTTTGGCAAGATAGGCCGTAACTAACCCGGCAGCCACGCCCCCAAGGATAAAGCAAAGGATCAGGGAGCAGAGGATCAGCCGGGTAGCTAACTCTGTAGGTAACTCTACGGCGCTTATTCGGTAGATCTTGGTACGCTTGAAAAAATCCCAATTATATTTGAGGCTATTCAATATGCGCCTAAATTTTCGCTTGCCCCAGCCCCAAACTGACCGTAGTCTACCGCTCATCGTAGTATCAAATACTCCTGGGTGTAGAAGGTTTTTGGATGTTTCGACTAAAAATTTCTTCCACTTATGTTCTCTATGGTCTTTTCGCTAATAAAGTGCGCAGGCTGGGGGCGGACACAAAGGCCGCGAGCTACAATTGATAGCCTAATTGATCCGCTGCGCACTTGGGTTACGCACTTAGCGAAAGAACCACTATCGTTTTCTCTAAATGCACCATCATACCATTGTTGCTGGGTTTTAACAATTCTCAGGAGTTTATATCAAATGTTCCCCATCTTTATTTGGAAGGAACCCTTTTGAAAAAGGGTTCCTTCCAAACCATCCTCCTAAAACTTTAATTTATAATTAAAGTTTTAGGAAAGGGGTGATAAGGGGAAAACCCTTTTTTAAAAGGGTTTTCCCCTTGAGATGGGGAACATCTAAGTTTGTCTTGGAAGATCAGAGGGGGGAGAGTATGTGAGGCTTCTATAAGAGAGTCTTTTATAAGGAAAGTGCGGAGATTTAGGAGAGTTAGGTGTAAATCTCCGAAATATTCCATTAAAGATGGGGAATATCTTTTATGGAAAATTGGTTTTGACTTTATCAGAAGAGAAGGTATAATTTAGTATCCTATTATTGCATTGTGGTTTGGTTGGAGAGAGTCTTAAGGATCACAAGCCATCGTACAGGAATCATAATTGGCAAGCAAGAAAACAAGAATTGGCGGAGTTTCTTCCCGCTTTGGCGTGGGAATTCTCTATGGGTCGAGAATATCTTTCGCTACCAGGCTAAAAAATGGTGAGATTGCTGTTTTTTCCCAGGATATATCCAGCCGCTCGGCCCTCTATAGAATACCTTTCCTTCGTTCCCTGATGGTTTTCCGCCAGCTCTTTTTGGTATTTTTTCTGGCCCGAAAGAACCTGGTCAGGTTATCAAAGGATGGGCTGGTTGACCTGCAAAGAGGAAGGCGACTGATCGGCACTCTTCTATTTGTGGCACTTTATATTACGGCCTCATACTTTGTACTTCCCCTGATTGATAATCTCACTCCCCTACTGCGGGCAGTAATCTTCATCCTGCTCCTTATGGTGCTCATCAGGTTATTTTTCTCCTTAGTGCTCGGAGATCAGAGTCTGAAATATCATGGGGCTGAACATAAGGTCATCAATACCTTTCTGGCTGGAGATAGTCTGACCTTGCCTGCTGCTTTGCGCTCCAGCCGGTTTGCCTTCCGGTGCGGGACAACCCTGGCCACTTTTTTCATCTTGTTGGAATTGCTCATTCCAGATACCGCCTATCAGTTCTTGGTTGACCATTTGGGTTCTACGCTGGGAGTGTGCATTTTTTTCTTTCTGATCCTAGGGCTGGCCTATGAGCTTTTGTCCATTTTCTCGAGAAAAAAATCAGGTACCTGGCTTAGGTTTTTCGCCGCGCCTGTTTCCAAAATGCAGCTTTTGACTACCCGTGAGCCTTCTGTGAAAGAGCTTGAGGTAGCTCTCTCAGCCATTCGTGCGGCTGTCGGCTGGTGGCCTCAGCCTGATGGGGATGAGCTGATATAGTTTAATCAGCACAGGCCCAGGCATTTAGCCTAGAGGCCTCAGCCAGACGAGATAACTTATCTTGATGGTATAAATTAGACTTTATCACAAATATAAGTAATTGAAAATAAATAACTTTTTAAAAACTAGAGATTCAAACTAACTCTTTATATATCAAGAGGGGCGTCAGACAATTGTATATCTTTCGCTCTGCTTCGCACTAGCCTCAGCCCGAAGGGGAGGAGCACTTGCTTTGTGTGGAGCCTACTTTGTGTGGAGCCTATAGGCCAAACTTTTCGATCTTGCTCCGCAAGGTGTTGCGACTTATGCCAAGCAGCTTAGAGGCCTTCACCTGGTTATTGTTAACCCTCTCCAGGGTACGTTTGATCATCGCTCGCTCAAGGCCATCGGTCAGCCGGGTGGCGATATCCTCCACTCCCTGATCGATTAGCCGATCAATACTCGGCGTCAGCATATCCTCAAACATTTTTGCATAGTCATCTCCCTGATCGATGCAAACGGTTGGATGTTTCTTCTTTTCCATCATCTCACCAATCGGAAGATGCTCAGGCAAGATCACATCACCCTTGCAGAGAACGATGGCCGACTGGATCACGTTTTCAAGCTCTCGGATGTTTCCTGGCCAGTGATATTGGGTCAGCAGCATCATAGTGGAATGAGCAATGCCATTGATTTCTTTTTTGAGTTTATGTCGGTACTTCAGCAGGAAATAATCTGCCAGAAGAGCGATATCTTCAGGCCGCTCTCTCAAGGGTGGCAAGTAAAAAGAGATAACCTTGAGTCGATAGAAAAGATCAACCCTGAAGGTTCCTTCCTTAACGGCTTGAACAAGGCTTTTGTTAGTGGCGGCGATGACTCGGACGTCGACCTTAATACTTTCATGCCCGCCGACCCGCTCAAAAACCTGATCCTGTAGAACCCGCAGGACCTTGCTTTGGGCAGAGAGGGCCATGTCGCCGATTTCGTCAAGAAAGATTGTTCCACCGTTGCATTGCTCGAATTTCCCCACTTTCCTGTTCAGAGCTCCAGTAAAGGAGCCCTTTTCATGGCCGAAGAGCTCACTTTCCAGCAGCTGCTCTGGAATGGCTGCGCAGTTTATGGCCAAAAACTGCTTGTTGCTCCTCAGGCTATGATGGTAGATGGCCCGGGCGATCAATTCCTTCCCTGTGCCGCTCTCTCCCTGGATTAGGACCGGAGCGTCACTTTGGGCTACTTGGCCGATCATTTTATAGATTTCGAGCATCTCTCGGCTATTGCCGATGATGGTGTCGGCTTCAAAGGAGGCGTGAGCGAAGGTGCCAGGATTGATCGCAATCCGCCTCTCAGCCTCACTGTCCATAGCCAAGGCAGTGTTGATAATGTCCAGCATCTTGGGAATCTCGAAAGGCTGGGTAATGTAGTCGTAGGCTCCAAGCTTCATGGTTTCAATGGCGGAGTTGGTCGAAACATGGTTAGCAACCACCATTACCGGCAGGCGGGGTGTTCTCTTTTTGATGATCCGCAGGGCCTCAATGCCAGAAATCTTCGGCAGGGAAAGATCCAGAATAACCAGATCAGGCTTTTCCTGCTCATGGAGGTCGATAGCCTCCTGACCGTCATTAGCTTGGAGAACGTGATAGCCCTGATTTTCAAGAACGACTTTAAGGTTTTTTAAAGATTCAACTTCATTATTAGCCAGGATGATTGTTCGCCTTTTCATAATTTATCAGTATGCCACAAATAACCACGCAATGCAATAAATTTGTTCTCGATCTATGTTCATTTTATATACAGCCACTGTCTTAATAACAAACAGCAGATTAATTACCCGGAGATAGAAAACTTGTACTCGTCGCGGATATAAATCGAATAGCCTGCCGGATTATTTTTGAAAAATGCTAGCTCCCTATTTTTTCTTCGGCACTATGCAAGATTTTCATTGGTGAAGAAATCGAAGTTGAACAGCTCACGCTCAACTAGATTGCGGATAGTAAAATATGACACTACTAATAGATTGCGGACAGTAAAATATGACGCTACTAAAAAAAATGACGCTACTAAAAAAGGTGATCGACTCAAAGAGCCTTGTCTTCACATTATTTTCAAAAGAAAATATGCCTGGTACACACTTTGCAATCGAAATACAGGCAGAGGAAGCAGACAAAATGTTAGCGGATTACCGCAAGCCTTAAGTGTCCGACCATAACGGTTTATAACTTGACATAATGGCGTAGCAATGGACAAGTGAAATAAAATTATCCTGGCCAGGATGTTATAACTCATTATGGTTGGTCGCTTACGCATGGGTTTGGGATCTTCTGGTTTTGTCTTTCATATGGGCTAAATAATTTTCCAGCGGAGGAGAAAAAATGTCTCAAGTGCTCGTCGATGTTCATGAGAATATGCAAGAGGAAGATTTGATTTTGGCGAAAATGTTTGAACAGATATTGAGCGAGAAACTGGATGAAATCTTCGGAATAGGCTACTGTCAGCCAAAGTATAATTCCCCATCTTTTGACTTTAAGGATATGGAATCTGAGGGCTCGCCTCGAGTTGGGCTTGAATAATCAAACCCTTGGCTTTAAGGGCAGCAAGGCAAGCGCGTGAGAATCTCATGAAAATCTACTGATATCCAAAAATATCAGATACTTATATGGATTAACCATAATTAGTATAATTTATTACAATTAATATAATTTTATAATATCTTGATATTATTGGTTAATCAATTTAATCAATTATGATGCAATTGCCCTGCTAAGTGGTTCTTTCGCTAAGTGTGCATAACACAAATACGAAGCGGATCAACTACGCTATCAATTGTAGCTCGTGGGCCTTGTGCCCGCCACAGCTTGCGCACTTTGTTAGCGAAGATATCACTAAGGGAAGGGAATCTGATTTCTCTTATCTGCCCCTTGTGCTATAATCTTATATTGAGTAAGTAGCAAAGGATATTGCCATAGTAGAAAATTAGCTTACTGCTATTAGCTAGTTTGGGGCTAAAATATCATAACTCAAATACTGTGGCCGGGTGAGTGATTAATGCAGGAAAAACGATTTTCCCTGTCTTATGAGTATCAACCGCAGGGGGATCAGCCGAAAGCGATTGCCGAGCTGACTGAAAATATCATTCGCGGGGTTCGGCATCAGGTTCTTCTTGGAGTTACCGGGTCAGGCAAGACCTTTACCATGGCCAATTTGATTGAAAGGGTTCAGAAACCTACCCTGGTGATCTCTCACAACAAGACCCTGGCTGCTCAGTTATATCTTGAATTTCGCAAGTTCTTTCCGGACAATGCAGTGGAATATTTTGTCAGCTACTATGATTATTATCAGCCGGAAGCCTATATTCCCCAGACAGACACCTACATCGAAAAGGATTCTTCAATTAATGAGAACCTTGATAAGATGAGGCATTCGGCCACCCGCTCTCTCCTAGAGCGTCGGGATGTAATTGTCGTGGCCAGCGTATCCTGCATCTATGGCCTTGGCTCGCCGCAGGAATATCAGCACATGCGGATTTCGCTGGAGCCAGGGCATCGGCTGCGGAGAAATGAAGTTTTGCGGGCTCTGGTCAATATGCAATACAGCCGCAATGACCTAGACTTTCATCGAGGCACTTTTCGAGTGCGAGGCGATACGGTGGAAATTTCCCCCAGCTATGAGGAAGAGGCCGCGGTGCGGCTTGAATTTTTCGGCGATGAGCTAGACACTATCTCTCTGATTGATCCGATGAGTGGCCGGGTGAGCCAGCGGCTTGATTCGGTCAATATCTATCCTGGCAGCCACTACGTCCTGCCTAAGGAAAAGATGGAACTGGCTATTGAACGCATCAGTCAGGAGTTAGAAGAGCGGCTAGCAGTGCTGAAGGCGGAAGGGAAACTCCTTGAGGCTCAGCGTCTTGAGCAGCGGACCAATTTTGACCTTGAGATGCTTCGGGAAATCGGCTACTGTCACGGGATTGAAAACTACTCACGGCATATGGACGGGAGGCAGGCTGGTGAGCCGCCCTACACCTTGCTGGATTACCTTCCGGCGGACAGTATGATTATTATCGACGAAAGTCATGTAACCATTCCACAGCTTCGGGCTATGTGGGCAGGAGATTACTCCCGGAAAAAGAGCCTAGTCGATTTTGGCTTTCGACTGCCCTCAGCCTTTGATAACCGTCCTCTCACCTTTGAGGAATTCAACCAGAGGGTGCACCAGGTAGTCTATGTTTCAGCCACGCCGGCTGAATATGAGCTGGCAGTCAGTCAGGGGCTGGTCGTGGAACAGGTCATCCGGCCTACTGGTCTGATGGATCCAAAGATTGAAGTGAGACCGGCGAGCAATCAGGTGGATGATCTTCTGGAAGAGATCCGAAAAACCGTATCCTGTGGAGGCAAAATTCTGGTTACCACCTTGACCAAGCGCATGGCTGAGGACCTGACCGAGTATTATACTGATCTTGGGGTCAGGGTCAGGTATCTGCATTCTGAGATTGACACTATCGAGCGGACCAACCTGATTCGGGAGCTGCGGCAGGATAGGTTTGATGTTCTAGTTGGCATCAACCTTTTGCGGGAGGGGCTAGATATTCCCGAGGTTTCGCTGGTAGCTATTCTCGATGCAGATAAGGAGGGTTTTTTGCGCTCTTCGGTTTCCTTGATTCAGACAGCCGGACGAGCGGCTCGGCATATCAATGGCCGGGTGATTATGTATGCGGATCAGATAACCAATTCTATGAGGATAGCTATTGATGAAACCGAGCGGCGAAGAAAATTACAGATGGAATATAACCAGGCTCATGGCATAACCCCTGAGTCGATACGCAAGGCTATTGATTCTTTGATGGAAACTCCCTATGCGGCTGATTACTCTACTGGGCCTTCTTTGGTTCAGGAAGAGCAGATGCCGTATGGAGGAGAGCCCGAGCTGTCGATAGAAGAATTTCTGGCCAAACTGGAGCAGCAGATGAAAAAAGCCGCTGCTCGACTTGATTTTGAGGAGGCCGCTCGCATCCGTGACCGGATCCGAGAGATCAGGAAAGAAGCTGAAGCTAAGAAGGGATCGTCATCTCAGCGCTCAGTGGTTTTTAAGCCGAATTGAAATAAGCTCTTGAGGTCCGCAATTTATCCTTTACTTTGAAGATAAATGTATATATAATAACCCTACCTCTTTATTATAATAAATAATATGATAATTATCATGGTCTAGTTACAATGGTCGGCAGTAGCAGGGAAGGGAAGAGGATTGATAAGCCGGAAAACCCAGCCGGTGAGATAAGGGGAGGAGGGTGGTGCCTTGCCTTCTGGATTTTTGAATTCTGCCATAATTCTTTGTAATTTCTGCCAAATAGCGTGAGGATCGCACTATGGAGCCGAAACATATCTTATTAGTCGATGATGACACAGGGATGCGAGATGTATTACGAGATATCCTGGAGGACGAGGGATTTAAGATAACCACAGCCGAAAATGGGAAAATAGCTCTACAACAGCTAGAGACCCAAACCTTTGACTTGGTGCTCACTGATTTGAAGATGCCGCAGATGGATGGTATAGAGTTTCTAGAATGCATAGAGCAAAACCACCCTGAAGTAAAAGTCATCGTGATTACTGCCTATGGGGGGAAAAATAACTACGATCAGGCTAAGTATTTAGGAGCCTTCGAATTTTTAAGCAAATCTATCAGAATAGAAGAGCTTAAAAAGATCGTCAAGGGGATTATCAGCCGGGAAAATGAAATCTGATTGGCGCTGACTGTATAAGGGATTTTGCGAGCTTTCACCTCCCCTCGATCTTGGGTTGCGAAAAAGTACAGGATTTGTTTTGCAGGGATTGAGAGTGCATGAAGACGTTCGGGGATGGAGTAAGGAACAGTGAGATATGCATGGTGAGAAAAGCAATTATTTGAGCTATCCCATTGTTATCGTTACCCCCGACAAGGAGGCGCTCTGTTGGCTGGCAGAACTTGAAAAGGACTTTTTTTTCCAGGTTGTGTCTGAAATTAAAGAATATCAGAAGCTTCTGACTGGCCAAAGCAATATAGCCGCGGTGATCTTTGATCAGATTGATCGGGCTAGTGAATTTTTAACCCTTACCAAAATACATTCACTCCGAGCAAAGACTTTTGCTCTTGTACTTCCAGCTCAACTCGATCATCTTGAAAATATTATTCCAGATGATCTCTCCTGTCAGCCTCTGGTTAAACCTTGTCAGTCTGAAATTCTTCGCCTGGAGCTTGTTCGCTCCATCGAACAACAGATATGGAGCAGAGAGCAGGAGCTGCTTCTTGCGGTGCAGAGGCAGGAGAGCTGGTTTTCGCTGATCGGGCAGCTTACCCGTGAGTGGGCTCATGAGATTCGAAACCGTGCGGCCATTATCAGCTTAAATGCGGAAATCTCCATGACCAAGGGGCGAGGGCAGAGCTTAAAGTCGTTTAACCTAGCCGGCATCATGGAAAAAATTATTGAGCAGTGTTTGAAAATCTCTAAGACGCTGGATAGTATTCGTGAACTTTCTAATATCGGCCAGTCCAGGTTCCCTCTGGTCTCTCTGGAGCAGGTCATTGAACAGGTTTTATTTTTGATCAAATTGGAAGCCCCAAAGGTCCATATTCAGGTTGAAAAAAGAGGATCTGTAGATCTCTCCTTGTCCCTCGGAGAGAGTGCCCGGTTGCGATCAGCTCTGCTTGGTACCCTGCGCTATGTCGGCAGTATAAAGGCTGGCTTATCACCGGTATTGATCCTGATTGAGAATCAGCAGGGATTGTGTTTAAAGATCTGCATAAAAGATATTCTGCCTGAGGCTATAGTTGATCTTGCCCTTATAGATGGGCCGCTTCAGGATCTACTCAGTGCTGATCCGAAAGTGCTGGATTTTGCCCTGGGAATTCGCCTTTTAAAAGCCTTTGGAAGTGAGGTTTCCATCCACAGGGATGGGTCAGGGGGGGAGATGATTCTGATGGTCACCTCACCCCGTCGCTGAGTGCAGACAAGGGCTGTTAGCTGTTTCCATGAGTCGGTGGTAGCTGTTACTGTTATATGAGTAATGAACTTGAGTAATAAACCACTTGAATAATAAACTGCATGAGTGATGAACTGAAAAGGTGATGCTAAGGTGATGAGGAGTAGTAGAGGTGAGGTATAAGCTTTTGGTAGTTGAAGATGAGTTGCCAATTCGGGAAGGTTTTAAGTATTTCCTGGACGATGACCCTGAGTTTGAGGTTTACCTAGCTAAGGATGGAGATGAGGCCTTATCTATTTTTCGAGCCCACTCTCCAGAGATTGTATTTTTAGATCTGTCGCTTCCTAATGGTTTTAGTGGAAAAGACGTTCTTCAGGAAATTCGAAAGCTAACTTCCCGAACAGTGGTAGTTATCATAACTGGATCGTGCGAAGAGGATGCCCGATCTATTATTGGTCAATTGAGCTTCCAGTATATCCTCAAAAAACCATTCCGATTCGGATACGTCAAGGAGATTCTTGCCGAGATTGTAGAAAAGCTACGGGCACAGAGCTCTTCAGCGGATTTGTCTGCTTAGCCTGGTGCGGATTATGAGTTTTAACTCAAGATAATCTTCCCATGAAAGCTGCGGGCTCTGGCAGGGGAGAATCGAATTGTTGTGCATCAGGGGGTCTTTAGACAGATCAAAGGGAGAGTGCTCCAAACATTTTGGCCATAGGGGAGTTCCCGGAATAGGGGAAAATTCAGTCAGGATTGGATAGGCACCGGCTTTAAAGACAAAGTCGATCGAATCTTTCACCTCCTGGGCGGTTTGGCCTGGGAGTCCAACCAGAATATAGACACCAATCTGATTAGGGGAAAAACCTGCCTGGCGCAAATTTTTGACCGCTTGCTGAAATTGCTCATTGGTTACCTTACCGCCAGTGAGTTTCTGGCGAGCCGGATCTGAGGTTTCAAAACCCAGGCGAAGGGTTTGAAATCCGGTCTGGTAAAGCAGGTGTGCCAACTCCTCACTTATTTCTCGGGCATGGATAGCGTTAGGGGTATAGAAGCGGGCTCCTAATCCCTTGTCCTGGGTGGCCCGCAGAATGGGTATTAGATGATCCTCTGCCCCGACACAGAGCGCATCGTCAGAAAAAACAAAATGGCCAATATCATACTTTCGCCGCCAGAATTCGATTTCCTGGACAACATTGGCCACAGACCTTCGTCGGAATTTCGGAGATAAAATCCTTGAGGCGCAATATACACAGCGAAAGGGGCAGCCCCTTGAGGTTTGTAGCAGGATATAATTTGGCCGCGGCTGCAAAAGGTCGAAGGCAGGATAAGGAAGACTGTCGAGGTTCTCTAGATTTGGCCTGTAGCGGATCGGCAGGCCGCCGAGCTCGTGCAGAGTTTGCAACAGGCTAAGCTCGCCCTCGCCGGGCAGACAGAAGTCAGCTCCCAGGGAATTTGCGGTCTTGGGGCATAGAGTTACTAGATTTCCGCCAAGCAGAATGGGGATGTGAGGATCGTAGTCTCGAACTAATTCAATAGCTTTGGCTACCCCTGGGTACCAGTAGGTCATCATCGAAGTAATCAGTACCGCCTCAGGCCGTGGTGCTTGGCGCAGCCGCTGGTTGAAAATGTCGATGGGGATTCCATATCGGCCATACCGCCGCGGGATATCTTGCACTGGATCGGGTTTCTTCAAAAAGGTTTTGAAAAATTGTCCCGATCCGTCCGGCTTTCTACGCAGATGGATATGATGTCTAGCCATATAGTCCTGCATGAGAGGATCTGACATATTCAGACAGTCAAGGTAGGTAACCTGATATCCATTTTCCCGCAGTAGGCTAGCCAAATAGAGAAGGCCGAGAGGCTTGATCCAAAGATCATAGGCAGCAAAATCGTAGATCCAGGGGTTAATGAGCAATAAATCTTGTCTCATGACACTCCCTTTGCTCCTTGCGCATTTTGTTCATCGCTCATGCCTACCATTCGGTGAGGAGCCGGAATCAGAGTAATTTTTACCTCTCGATTCCCGCAAGATTACTATACTTTTTGGATCTTTATTTTGTATTTTCCTCAATTCCTGCAAAAGCTCAGAATTAAGCCTCTTGATAGCAGTGAATTTTCCGCTTTTGCCTGATTGTAAAATAAACATCCCCTTCTGACAAGCCTCTTTGGGCTGGCAAAGTGTGTTCTCTTTCCCATATTCAATTCCAAAAGCATAATTTATCCACCTAAAAGTATAATTTCAAAGTATAATTTCCCGACCTACAAACTCTTGCCCAAAAATTGATCAGCCAGGTTATGATCACTCTTCGTCTGTTTTTTACCGAGTTTGATCCTTGCTGGTTTTCATAAGGGGCGGTTCCCTTGGCATTCGAATTGCACTTTCAATAGAGCAGGAGGTGCAACCAAAATGAGAATATTTCTAATCTTCAAGCTATTGATTCTGGCTGTCTTGACCTGCATCCTTGGCCTTATCATGATGCCGGCTCTATTCCTTGGCGGTACCCAATTCATCCGTGAAGTCTATAATGTGGTGGAAAGGGAAGTTATCCAGGTGCGGAGAGCATTTTTATCCTGAAGGATATAAAATCTCGAAGAATGTAAATTCTTTACTGTCCTATTCTGAAAAAAGTGGTTGGACCTATATCAAAAGAGTAATCAGTAAAAATATTTTATAACCTCCTTTCGGCCTTCAAGATATGGTCCAACCACTTTCCTTCTCTTCATTTCGTTTGGCGGCTTATTAGTAACTACACTTTTGCAGAAATTTCTTATCGCCTTGAAATCCTTGAAAATTACCTCTAATAGCAAATCCAGTAAAATCAAGGCCTTGGAGAAAAAGTGCAAAAGCATAGTAGTAATTCTGGTCAATAATTCTCACCTCAAGTAAGCCTTAATTTGGAATTATTCCGAGAGATTACAGCCCATTGTAGTTCAAGCCAAAGTCAGGACATAAATTTTACGCCTGAGAGGTGAATATTTTATGTCAAGGTTTGAAAAGAAGATCGCAAACTTCTCTTTTTTCCTCCTTCTGATTGTTTTTCTGCTCTTTTTAGGTCAAAAAAACACCCGCGGCATATCTCTTCCCCGCTGGCCAAAGCAGAGCGAGAAAATAGAAATTTTTCTCCCTCCTTTTGACAGGCCGCAGGCTGATTCCTCCGGCGAGATAAAAATTTGCCCTCTTGCCCTGGAAGGTGCTCAGAGGATTATCTGGCATAACCACTATCTCTATGCTGCAGGTGGTCAAAAATTTTTCATTCTCGATCCCAAATATTTATCAGAAACTGGTGTGCAGGAGGCTAACATGGCGGCCGTAGGCTCATGTTTGATCCCTGCGGCCCTGTGTCTGGCTGTCAGAGGGCAATATGCTTATCTGGGTTCAGCCGATGGGAAATTGAGCCTGGTGGATATTTCTAATCCTGCGGCCCCTGGGCTGATTAATCTGCCGATGGAGAGCGGGGGGACACTTTTCTCCTCATCAATTCAGGGGATAGCCTTGCTAGGAGCAGATCTTGTGGTGGTCAGCGAAAAGCTTGGGGGGATTTCTCTGCTGGATGTCTCAAACCTTCGGTCTCCTAAGGTGATTAGCCGCTGGAGGGAAGAAGAGCAGGAGGAGGGGGAGATTCACTATGGGGATCTGAGTGTGTGGGAAAATCAAGGCGCGGCTCTAGCCGCGCTCTTGTGGGAATCTGCTGCTCCCTTGACGCCGATGAGTGCAGGTTTTTGGCTGATTGATCTAACTGCGGTCTACAGACCCGTAGGGCTGGCTAAGATTAGGGCCGCAAGCGCCGCCGCACCTCTTCGGGTGGCCCTCTTAGGCAGTCATCTTTTTCTAGCGGGTGAGAGAGGACAAGAGCTTGAAATTTATGATCTTAGTTTACCATCGGCCATATCTCGAGTCGGCTCTTATCCCGTAGCCGGAGTTAGCCGAATGCTGGCTGCGGCAGATACCCTGTGTCTGGTCCAAGGGAGAGAGGGGGTGCTGTGTCTTGATATCTCGCAGCCTGATCGTCCGACCCCGCTCTGGCAGAAAGACAGTGGGGGTTATTGCCTTGATCTTGCTGCCGGAGAAGGGGGAGAGTTTTACCTTCTAAATGGGGAGGCGGCCTGGCAGAAGCAGGATTGGCAGCTTATTGAGACAGGTGGCGGCTGGGAGGAAGAAGCGGCTTTTTTCTCTGCCATCTGGCCAAAGCAAGATCTGCTTAGTGCCGCTGTCAGCCGCGCGGCTGCCGAAAACCCATCCGGCGGATGGGCGGCTTTTCGCTCTCAAGGGTGGATGATCCCCTTTTTCCGAAAGCCACCTCAACAGGACGGCTCTCTACCCATCATCTCATCCATCTTACCCCAGCCTGGCCGGCTTGAAAGTCTCACCGGATGCATCATGACCTTGATCGGCAGGCGACTGTCAGCACAATCGACCGGGAGCTGGATCCATTTTAGTGAATCTCAAGGGAGCTTTGAGGATATAGTCGGCTGGAAGAAGGAAGCAAATTGCTGGGTTCGTGATGGGTGGGAGTGCTGGGCTCCGACCGCAGCCAGACGGGATGAGGATGTGGTCTTCGATTCTCAAGTGGCAATTTTGGGCCATCAGAGTTATCGCAATAATATTCACTACACAGCCACAGACTGGAAGTACGCCAAGGAGTGCCCAGGCAAGGGTGAGTTTTATAACCTGACCTGGTGGGAGGCAAAGGATGCAGATCAATATTATTATCGCTATTACGTCCGCTACAGTGGCCCTTCCTTTCAGTGGACTGACAATAGCTGGAAGCAGCTCTATGTCCATAACCTGTTTAACCTAAACCCCTGCATGTGGGATCACCCGCCGATCGAGCGGGGGCCAGCCCGCTATGATATCCAGGGGCAGAGCAGGCTGTTTGTTCATCTGCCGGGTCCAATTGCCCTTGAGCGATGGTATTGCCTTGAGTTGTGGGTCAAAAAAAATGGGCCAGGGATAGATTTAAAATTTTGGCTGGATGGAGAGGAATGCCCAATTTATGATGAGTATGACCAGGCTCCCCAGCAGTTTCCTTGGAGCAAGTGCTATCAGGAGAAAAGCAAGAAGCTGGTTTTTGGCCCCCTGGAGCTTGGCACCACTAACTGCCAGAATTGGCGTTATGAGCAGTTGCCCATAAAGCAAAGTATCTGGTTCGATGGATTTGCCATGAGCTCTACCCGCATCTATCCAGCCTGCATAGTGGAAATAGGCAATATGGCTGATTATGCCAAGGCCAAGAGAATCAGGCAGGAGCTCCTCCACATTTCGGACACCGAGGTTCGGTTCCGAGCCAATACCGCAGGACTAGGACATGGCCCCTACTATCTTTGGGTCACTAATAACCGCCAGGAGCGCAGCCGAGCCTATCTGCTGAGAGTGAAAAAATAAAAGTCCACCTCTTCCTTCTGCTCATTCCTCGGTTATCAGGCACTTATCAGGAATTATTGATTTTTCTGCTGATATCCTTTATCCCGATCAAAGTGAAGCATCTCTTTGCGGTAGGCTATTTCCCTCTCTTCGCAGTGATTTTTGATAGCTTCGATAACCACCTCATCAATAGACTTAGCATCCTTATTGGCCACTAATTTCAGCAGCTTATAAAGATCATCGGGCATATTTTTGATGGTAAGCTCCATAAGGTTTCTCCTGGTTGATGATGGTTGAAGAGCAGATTCTTTAGTTTGTTTGAATATTCGATGAAAAGAATACCAAAAACGATTCTAAATCTCAAGAGCCTTGATCAAGAACAGATGTTCCCCATTTATATTCAATCCTAGTCCGATCTTGACCGGATTACCATAGAGGGGAGTTTCTCATTTACCACTTTCCAGGGTGAAATAAAGGCTTTTTTAGCTTGTATCTCCCACTTTCAACTATTGTTTTTTAGCTGGGGAACATCTGATCAAGAAGGCCAGGGGGCGATTGAAGCAAGGCGATGGCATGAGAAATCAGTTAGCCAGTAATATCAAGATGTTAGAGAGCTATTTTAGAATTGCCGATTACTCCATATAAGTATTTTAATCTTTTAAGTATTTGATATCTTTATATATTGAGATTTTCGTACGATTGCCCTGTCAACAAGGCGGCTAGAAATGGCAAGTGATGGGGATAGCAGCCGAGCAGGGGCGGCTTTAGGGTTTGGCCGCCCCTGCGTAAAGAATGATCATCTCAGCTTAGCACGAAAAGTTTTCTTTCAGATGACTTACCATCAATTGAGACCGGGGCAGTTAGAAGTAGGTTTGCCCAGGTATTTATAGAATAAGCACAGGGCATCGGCTGGAGTAGTCTCGCCATCCTCATTCACATCTGAGCATTCCGGACAGGCTCCAGATCCAAGATAGCATCGGAAAGCTACCAGGGCATCTGCTGGGCTAATCTCTCCATCCCCTGTCAGGTCTCCGGTGCATTTGCGCTTTAGGCAAAAACATCCATCGGTTTTGGAAAATTGAGCAAAACCATCCTTAACATTATTCAGCCTGATGGGGTAGCATTGATTCTGCTGGCCACCTTTTATCTTGAATTTAAGCCAGACTACCGAACCGCTTGCTCCCTTCGGAATGGCTTGGCTAGTGAACAATCCTCCCACTCTGATCTTACCAGGGCTAACTAGCATGACATCAAGATAGGTAGCCTGATTGGTCAACTCTCCCTTTTCAAAGCTTGAGTATTCCAAAATAGTCGGCTCAAAAAGCACCTCAAAGCCAAAGGAGTAAACCTCAGAGGAGGCGAATTGAAGTCTCACTGGGACCCTGACCTCTTGTCCAATGGCTCCCTGGGTGCCTGCAATGTCCAGTGTTCCTGAATCCTGCTCTTCACATGTCTGGTAGCCACCACCACAGATATCTCCTCCCTGGCAATCATCGTCTTTACCATTACAGGGGATTTCGGGCGCATTGGGGTGAATGTTTCTGTCGCTATCATCACAGTCGGTCTGGTCAAGGACAAAGCCGCTTGGGGCCGCACCACATCTTTTGATGCTCTGTGAAGCGCTGCCGTAGCCATCCCCATCCTTATCAGCATAATAGGTTTGGGGCTTTGGAGCAGTGCAGTCAACCCACTGACCCGCTTGGCATTTTTCTGTCCCGCTTCCGCAGTCAGTCGAGCAGGGTCTGGTGAGATCCTCATCCACCTGTCCGTCTTTATCATTATCGATACCATCGCACACTTCTAGCTGAGCCGATCCGCACTCGCCCTTATAGTCGACACTCACTCCATGGCTGTAGGCCACGCATGCATTGGAATAGGTCCGGCCGTCGCATCCACAGACCGGATCATAGAGCATCATGCACACCTCGGGTCGAGCAGTGCACACACCCTCCTGGTTACATTCTCCGGGTTCTTTCTGGCAGAATTCTCCGCTTGAGCACTGGTCATTAGTCAGGCAGCCTTTGGTATCAGAGAAGGCATAGAGCCGGCCATCCCGGCTGCCGATATAGACCGTGCCATCGGCTCCAATGGCTGGTGAGGAGTAGATAGCATCTGCCGTCTTATAACTCCACAGCAGGCTGCCATCAGGCTTGAGAGCATAAATTTGGCCATCTCGACTGCCGAAATAGATGGTGCCGTCGGCCCCTATGGCTGGGGTTGAGGGGATAGCATCTGCGGTCTTATAGGTCCACTTGACAGTGCCGTTTTGGGGAGAAAGCGCATAGAGCTTGCCGTCAGTGCTGCCGATATAGACTGTGCCGTCAGCTCCTATGGCCGGCGAGGAATAGATCCATGAGCCTGTTCGAAAAGTCCACTTCAGGCTACCATCAGGATTTATGGCATAGACCTTGGCATCATAATTTCCAAGATAGATGGTGCCATCATCCCCAATGGCCGGTGAGGAGATGATCCTGTCTCCAGTCAGAAAGCTCCACTTCAGACCACCATCCTCTGGCCTGAAAGCGTAGAGCTTACGGTCATGACTGGCAGCATAGACCGTGCCATCGGTGCCGATAGCCGGCTGGGAGTCGATTCCATCCGCGGCCTTATAGCTCCACTTCAGCGTGCCATCAGGTTTAATAGCCAGCATCTTGCCATCCCCTGAGCCGATATAGACTGTGCCGTCAGCACCTATGACCGGCGAGGAGTAAACCGGAGGACTCTGCGCAAGGTATGAGGAGATCGAAGGGAGGGTATAAACCCACTTTTGACTGCCGTTAGGGTTTAGAGCAAAGACTCGGCCATTTCCACTGCCGATATAGATTGTGCCGTCAACTCCTACGGCTGGTGATGAGACGACCATGCCGCCGGTCTGAAAGGTCCACTTTTGGCTGCCGTTAGGATCGAGAGCATAGACCTTTCCATCATAGCTTCCTACGTAGATCGTGCCGTCGGCTCCTATGGCTGGTGAAGAATCAACAGCGGAGCCTATCTGGCAGCTCCACTTCAAGGTGCCGCTCTGGGCTCCAATATACGGACTTTGGCCAGTGTGCCGAAGATCATGCCCCTTGCCTGGCCAAGCGCTTTTGGCCAGCCCCCCCATAGTCGAGGCTAAGCACTCTCCCTCGTAGTCAATGCTCACTCCCCTGGCTGCTGCCTGGCAGGAGTTGGCATAAGTGAGACCATCGCATCCGCAGACCGGATGATAATCCTTCGGGCAAATATCAGGTCTGCTGTTGCAGGTTCCCTTCCCTTGACAGTCGCCATCTGCCTTCTGGCAATATTCTCCCTCTGCACACTGAGTGTTGTCCGTGCAGGCTGGATTGTTGAAGGCATAGAGCCGGCCATCCCGACTGCCGATATAGACCGTGCCATCATCGCCAATCGATGGTGAAGAATAAATGACCTCAGCGGTCTGATAGCTCCACTTTAGGCTGCCATCCTGAGAGTTTAAGGCGTAGACCTTGCCGTCCCGACAGCCAATATATATTGTGCCGTCTGCTCCTATGGCTGGTGAGGAATCAACGCTGCCTCCGGTTGTATAAGACCACTTCAGGCTGCCATCGGGCCGCAGGGCGTAAATCTTGTTGTCGCTGCTTCCAAAATAAATTGTTCCATCTGTGCCAATGGCTGCTGAGGAGTAAATCCCAGCGCCGGTCTGATAGACCCATCTCTGGTGGCCATCAGTGGTCAGGGCATAGATCTTGCCATCCAGGCTGCCAATGTAGATTGTGCCGTCTGCTCCTATGGCTGGCGAGGAACTGATCCGATCTCCAGTCAGATAGCTCCACAGGAGACTGCCGTCCTCAGGGCTTAGGGCATAGAGCTTGCGATCAAAACTACCGATGTAGATTGTGCCGTCCGCTCCTATGGCTGGCGAAGAGTCAACCTTGTTTGCGGTCTGAAAAGCCCACTTTAAGCTGCCATCGGGGCGAATTGCCAAAACTCTACCATCTTGGCTTCCCACATAGACTGTTCCGTCATCGCCGACGAGTGGAGAAGAATAAATGGCTGGGCCTGGCTGAGATACTGAGGAGGAGAGGAGGGAGTAGACCCACTTTTGGCTACCGTTTGAGTTTATGGCAAATACTCGGCCATGTTCGGTTCCGATATAGATGGTGCCGTCAGCTCCTAGGGCTGGTGAGGAGATGATTCGGCCTCCAGTCTGAAAGGCCCACTTTTGGCTGCCGTTAGGATCGATAGCATAGAGCTTGCCGTCATAGCTGCCTACGTAGATGGTTCGGTCAGCTCCGATGACTGGTGAGGAATCGACTGAAAAGCCTGCCTGGAAGCTCCACTTCAGGTTGCCGCTTTGGGCTCCGAGATAAGGGCTTTGGCCGCTGCGTCGGCTGTCGTGCCCTTTAGCTGGCCAGATACTTTCGCTCGTCTTGGCTGGTGTAGCTCCTGATGATGAGCATGGTCCATGATAATCTATGCCTACCCCACTGGCTGCCGCCTGGCATGAGTTGGGATAGGTCTGCCCATCGCATCCGCAAACCGGATCATAGAGCATGACGCACTCTTGGGGCCGGGGGGCACAAATGCCCGGCTGATCACACCCTCCTTCCTCTTTCTGGCAATACTCTTCGACCGGACACTCCAAGCTGGATATGCACACCTTGCTTCCGCCCAAGGCGTAGAGCTTACCATCCCGGCTGCCGATGTAGATAGTGCCGTCAGCTCCAATGGCTGGTGAGGAATAAATATCACCGCCGCTCTTATAGCTCCACTTTAGGCTACCATCCTCAGACTTTAGGGCATAAACCGTATCATCATCACTGCCGACATACACCGTGCCGTCAGCTCCAATGGCTGGTGAGGAATGAACTGCACCGCCAGTTTGGTATTTCCACTTCAGTGTCCCATCGGATTGCAAGGCGTAGATGTAGCCATCGGTACTGCCAACATAAATGGTGCCGTCAGGGCCGAGAGCTGGTGAGGAAAAAACATCAGCCTCTGTCTGATAGCTCCATTTCAGAGTCCCATTCGGGTTTATGGCATAGACCTTGCCATCTGCCCGTCCTCCTCCCCACCAGCCACCTCCGATATAAACAGTGCCATCAGGGCCGATAGCCGGTGAAGAGCAGACATAGAATGAGGTCAGATAGATCCACTTTTGGGTGCCATTCGGATTAATAGCGTAGATGTGATAATCATAGCTGCCGATATAGATAGTGCCATCAGGGCCAATGGCTGGGGAGGAATAGATTCCCCCGGCGGTTGAATAACTCCACTTCAGGCTGCCATCAGGTTTTAAGGCATAGAGCTTATAATCAAGGCTTCCGACATAGACTGTTCCGTCAGCGCCAATTACGGGTGAGGAGTGGATTCCAGCGCCGGTTCGATAGCTCCACTTGAGGCTGCCGTTAGGGTCTAAGGCATAGACTTTGCCATCACTGCCTCCGATATAGACGGTGCCATCAGCAGCGAGAGCCGGCGAGGAATCAACGCTGTATCCTGCGGTCTGGTAGCTCCACTTGAGGCTGCCGTTAGGGTCTAAGGCGTAGACTTTGCCATCGTTGCTCCCGACATAAATGGTGCCGTCGGCGCCAACAGTTGGTGAGGAATCAACCCATTTGCCGGTTTGGAAACTCCACCGCAGGGTATTGCTTTGTGTCCCACGGTATTGGCTGCATCCTGTATGTCGGGTATCGTGCCCTCGGCATGGCCAGGCGGTATTGGCTAGCCCTGCCTCTAGGGCTAGAGCGGCTCCTGCTGTGATCAGGCTGAAAATACAGCCAAAAGTGGCTACCCAAATCAAAAAAAGCCTTTTCAAAATATGCTCTCTCATACTTTCTCCTCCTTACCTTAAATATCTCCTATTTCCCCCGCTGAAATGCTAAATTACCCCCTCATCCGTGGAGTTTGGCTGACCGTGGTTTTGCTGATCAGGTTAATAAAAGGGCCAAAAAAATTCCCCCTGGAGACTTTTCAGGCTCTTTTCGTGTTACTTACCTGATATCACCCCCCCTTTTTAATTATAAGATAATAAGAAGACAGGTTACCAATCAAGAGGTAGGAAAATTAAATGTATTAACTCAAATGACGGACAGGGAGGGAATTTGTTACGTCTTTGAGTGGATATAGGGGAGCCTTGATCTTGAACGAGCTCTTCCTTCTGGGCAAAACAGGGGTAATTAGACCAAAATTTCCTTGGTTTAGGGTTGAAGATTCCAGGCATTAATGCTATGATTCAATATTGGCAGATAAGATGTAGATTTTGGGTATTTTTCATGGAGAAAACAAATCCCCAGCTATCTGATATTGTTCGAAAGTGATGAGCAGCAGGAGTTAAGTGGTCCTCTCGCTAACCAAGTGCACAATTTGGGCAGACCAAAGAGCCGCCTCTATAATTGATAGCGTAATTGATTCGCTGCGCAACTTGTGTTACTCACTTAGCGAAAGAACCCCATTAAGCTCTTGATAGTGTCTTATACACACACTAGGTGTTGTTTAAAAGGGGAAGAGATGGAATTTTTTCTCTGTGTAATAGGGATGGTTTTTATTATCGAGGGAATTCCGAGTTTTTTATTTCCAGGTGTCTGGAAGAGGATGCTAGTTAGAATTGATGATATTCCTGACTCCAGGCTGCGGCGTCTAGGATTGGTGAGTATTCTGATCGGGTTGGCTATAATATACTTAGGGCGAAGATAGGAAGAGCCTTGAGGTTGAAAATCTAGGACCTTTAGGGTAAATCAAGTAGGTAAGAGATTTTTAAAGCCGACCTCGACCGAGGAGCACCTCATCTTTATGATATTCTAAGGATATAACCATGAACAAGCTGGCCATTGGGTTATATTCAGGAGGCCTGGACAGCATCCTGGCTGTAAAGCTGATCGTGGATCAGGGATTTCAGGTTATCCTGCTCAGGTTTACGAGCCCTATTTTTGAGGGCCGTCAATCTGAAACCGAAATTTTGAACAATATTTTACCGAAAGAATCCTTCTGCTTGCGGGAGATTTCTCTTGGAGCTGATTTCCTCCAAGTGATTCGCTCACCCAAATATGGATATGGGAAAAACCTAAACCCTTGTCTGGATTGCAAAATCTTTATGCTCAAAAAGGCCGGGGAGATTTTGAAAGAAGGTGGAGGAGCTTTTGTCTTTACAGGAGAGGTCCTCGGCCAGCGCCCGATGTCACAGCGAAGAGATGCCTTGCGGATTATTGAAAGAGACTCAGGGTTGAGCAGATACCTTTTGCGCCCACTATCTGCCCGGCTGCTGCCCCCGACTTTGGCTGAAGAGAGCGGGGTAATCAGGCGGGAAGCCCTATTGGACATTTCCGGAAGGTCCAGAAAGAGGCAGATGGAGCTAGCGAGAGAATTTGGTATTGTTAACTATCCCAGCCCGGCTGGCGGATGTCTGCTTACGGATGAGAGCTTTGCCAAGAGGCTAAAGGCAATTTGGGGCGCAAATGATAACCAGATAAGAATGGAAGATCTGCCTTTGCTCAAGATCGGGAGACACTTTTTGATCAGACCTGGAGTAAGGCTGATCGTTGGCAGAAATCAGTCTGAAAATCAAAAGATATTAGCCAACGCGAGTGAAAATAGCTGGCTTTTCCGAGCGGTAAATGCACCCGGGCCTGTATCTTTGGCTCAAGGAAATATGGAAGAGGCGGATTTTGAACTTGCAGCTTCTATTACGGCCCGCTACAGCGATGCCAAAAATAAGGCTGCTGTGGCCGTAAGTTGTGTATTGAGCGGCAACAGCGGCGGCAGCAGCAGGCATCGAGTCTTGACGGTTTGTCCAGTTGAAGATTGCCTACTAGAGCGATATCGGATCTAGCTATAGTGGTTTTTTCGCCGAGCACGAGAGCAGATCCAATTACCCTATCAATTGTAGGGACTGTAGGAGTGAACTTTGTGTTTGCCCAAATTGCGCACTTTATTAGTGAAAAAACCACTTAGATGCACTTAGCGAAAGAACCACTTAGATAATGGTGGGGAGAGTAGGTTACGCTTGGTGTTTCTTAATAAATAAATTAAAACTTCAGGGTATAATTTTTTATAAATAACTTGCTCTGATTTTTAGCTTTTTTGTTAGAAAAGGAATGCAGTATGAAATTAAGGAAACAGCAAATAGAGATCATTGCCTCCAGGATCATCGATGAGCTTCGGGAGAAGGGCGCATTGGAGGTTGAGGATGAGAGCAAAGCCAAGGCATTGGTGAGAAAGGTGATCACTGATGATCTTATGGTCGAGGATAAGCTGAATGAGGAGGTCAGAGAGCTGTTAGCGAAGGTTTCCTCTGAGCTTCATCAGGGGAGTGTTGAATACCACAAGATGTTCCGGTTAGTAAAGGAGAAGCTCGTCAAAGAGAGAAATTTAATCCTTTAAAAAATCCTTGAAATCTACTGAAAGATGACAAGTGAGGTGAAATTATGAGATTAAGCAGGGAGAAAATTAATCATCTTTCTCATATAATGATAAAAGCCTTCATGCAGGATGAGAATATTGAAATCTTTAGGGATGAAAATGATATCCGACTTGAGATTGTCAGGATTATCACTGAAGAGTTAAAGATAGAGGAAGAGCTGGATCAGCAGGTCCGAAAACGGCTGGAGAGCTATAAGCGAAAGTTGATTGAAGGAAGTGCGGAATGGGAGATCCTCTATCAGAAGCTGTACGAGGAAGAAGCAAATAAAAAGAAACGATGAATTAATGAGAGGGGAAAAATATTGTTTCTCATGTTTTGGTGATGAATTAACCAAGTTTAACTTTGTAACATGTGGTACGACCACAGCGGGAGAAGTATATCAGCTTCTATTAAAATTTTAATCTATACTGAACAATATTGAAATAAACTATAAATTTTTACCAAAATAGTTAATCAAAAATCATGCCTGGGAAAACCACACTATAAAATCAAAGTTGAAGCACTATAAAATAATATTTGATGTCAAGACCCAAGATCCTAGATTGGTTTAATCAGAGTTGTCGTTTTTATATTTTCAGATTTAAAAAAATTAATTTCATGATCAATTTTAGTCTGGTTGGTTCGGTTTTTACTCAAGACATGATCAACAATCCTTGGTCTTCAGGGTCAATTAGACGTCTTCAGAGTCAATTAGACACACCACTTACCTACTCTTGCCTAATCAAGATTCTTGTCTAATCAGCGAGGTTTTTTCAACTATTTTCTTGCCTAAAAATTGCCAATCTTAGGATCTTGGGTTATCCGGTCTTTCTACTCCCAAAAAGGTTATGACCCGCGAACGATGAGCACATCGCACTTGGCTGTCTCGCTGATACGGTCAGCCGTCTGCCCCAGCATTCTACTGATGATATCCGAATGACCGGCCTGGCCGATAATAATCAAGTCGAAGTGTTTCTTTTCCGCGAACTGGACGATCTCATGTGCAGCATCTCCGTAAAGCATTACGCATTCGATTTGCAGGCATTGCGATGCGGCCATGTCCACAGCTTGCTGCTTGAGGCTTTCAAAATACTCATTCGCCATGTCGTCTGCTTTTTCGTCCTGACTGAGCGTTAGGATATGATAAGGCATCGGTGGACGGACCCAGACCATAGTCAGGGACGCCCCGTAGAGCTTCGTCAGTACCACCGCTCGGGCAAGAGGGGGTTTTGAGCCGTCAGAACCATCATAGCATACAAGGATTTTTTTATACATTTATTAATTCCTCCTTCAGATGCTCCCCATTTATATCCAATCCTAGTACGATCTTGACCGGATTACAATAAGAGGGGAGTTTCTCATTTATCATTTTCCAGGGTGAAAAAGAGGCTTTTTTCGCTTGTATCTGCCACTTTCAACTATTGTTTTTTAGCTGGGGAACATCTGTTCCTCCTTCAGGCGTTTTCCGCTGCCGGTTGAGGCGCAGAGGCCATAGTCCTCGATTTTTCGGGCATCCGTGCTTCACCTGCCTTGAATAACGCCCATCGCACGCAAATAGGGCCGGTCATTTCAAAAAAGGTTATGGCTGCCAGTTCTGCAGATGAAAGCAGGGCGCTTATCTCCATACCGCGGAGCCTTTCCTGCATATAGATCAGCAGACCAAGGCTTAAACCGGCTTTGGTAAGCATGGCAGGCCCAAGGTAACGTCTGACCTTTTCATCCGCCTTCGAGACGAGCGCGCCGAAATAACAGCCGCTGATTTTGCCTATAATTCTAAAAACGATATACGTTATGACAATAATCCAGTTAGCGAACAATGAATCAAGATGCAGGCCTGCCCCGGCCAAGGTGAAGAAAGCAATCAGAACAGGTATGTCAATCCGGTTGATTACCTTCAAAACATCGTCTCGGTAAAAATTGGAAATGATGATCCCGGCGCTCATGGTAATCAGGATTGCGTTCTTGTCTAAATACCTTCCGACCGCGGCATTCAAGAACACGACGCCCACAACGAAGGCAAGGATTTCCAATTCATCGTAAATGTATTGAAGTATCAAAACAGCCACTATACCCTCAATAATGCCTAGCCCGATCGAACTTATTACATCCCACAATGCGGGCAGAAGATATACAAGCTTAAGGGTATTCGTCCCCGTTCCCATACTCAGGACCAATCCTACCGATATTGAAGCTGCCGTTATGCACCAGATGTCGTCTGCAGCAACTACTCCCAAAAGAGTACTGGTGAATGGACCCTTGGCCCTGTATTCCCTGATCACTGCGAAGGTGGCAACAGGTGTGGTAACCGTGGCCAGAGAGGCAAGCATTGTCGCGACGACAAAAGGCTGCCCCAGAAGGTAGCGGAGAGCCAGAAAAACAAAAACGAAAGCCGCCGCCGCCTCTAAAACCGAAATGATGAAGATGCTCAAGCCAAGGCGCCGCAGTTTCTTCCAGACTAATTCCGAGCCGATAGCCATGGCCACCATACCGACACCAAAGTCTTTTAGCGGTGTCAGGCTCTGGTTCAAAGAAGAGGGTATGGCTTTCAGTACCGAAGGGCCGAGAATAACCCCGGCTATTACATAACCTGCAACCGCAGGCAATCGCAGCATTCTGGTTACCCTGCCTCCAAGATATCCCGCGAGTAGCAATACTCCCATAGCAAGTGCCGGACTTTGAATTTCGAATACCATGATTAAAGGGCCTCCTTTTCTATAAGCATGTATACTCGTTCAAGTTAGGTTTTGATTGGCATGAATATTGATCATCACCTTTAATGAAAATATTTTTATGGTAAATTGAACACAATATTGAAATAAACTATAAATTTTCACCAAAATAGCTAATCAAAATCATGCCTGGAAAACCAAAGTTGAAACACTATAGGCCAAAAAAAAAGCCCTTACCAGATATTACCCTGGTAAGGGCTTTATAAGATCTTCCTGCTTATAAAGCTGATGCCCCCTACCATACTGCCAGTAGGGGTCATCAGCTCCGGCATCATCCGGGCATTTTATGGCGGAACCCCATCGCCTCTATTGGACATTAAGCTTTACAGCTCTTATGAGCTTGTTCACTGAAAATACCTTACAAGAATCAATAATAATTCTACCTGCCCCATCGATATATGTCAAGGTTCCAGGGGTTCGAAAAAAGATGTCTTCCATTTATGTCCAATTATTATAGTACGATTAGTACGATCTCGTATTATAGTAAGATCTCGACCGGGTTACAGTAGAGAGACGTTTCTTATCTCTCCATCTCCACCGACAATTACGCGATTTGAAATCTGTACGTACCGTGAATCAAGAGCTTTTCCATCATCTCCATGTCAGCGGGATAGGAGGCGATATCAATATTCAGAGCCTTTTCCAGGTAAGCATTTTCCTGATCGGAATACGAACAGGCCGAAAGGATCTTTCCTCTTAAACGTTTCGAGAGGGAATGCGCTCCTTCGATATCCGTTCCCGGCAATATCAGTACAAAGGCTCCAGATTCCAGATGTGAAAGGATATCGGTATTCCTTAAATTGTTCTTGAGAAATTCCCCAAAACGCTTTAACCTTTCAGCGGTGTTCTCGATATCCTTTGCGTGTATCTCAGGGATAATGGAGTCTACACTGAGTAGCATAAGGGAGTAAGCCTGGGTATGTTTTCTTTCACTTTTTACTCCTTCAGCCGATCTAATATTGAAAAATCGCCCATTATAAAGATTGGTTATCTGGTGCATAAAGGCAAGTTTTTTAGGATCGTTTCTCAGTTGCAGGGCATCGGCATGAGCATCGGCGAGGTTAGCCTCCCCTGATTTTATCAAAATATTTCGTGTAAGCGGCGGAGCGATAACCTCAAAGAAAATTACCGCCGAAAGCATGACCGTGAGAATGTTCGAGCCGACCGTCGGCAGTTGCTGGGCCACGATCATGGTTAAACCTATGGTGGTGCCGGCCTGGGATAAAAGGCACGCAGGAAGATACCGCGATATATTTTGATCCATGCCGCTTATTTTGGCAGCGTAGTATGCTCCGGTGAATTTACTGATCAAACGCCCTATAATATAAACCACTACGGCTATCCCTGCCAGGGGGATTAAGGTGGGGTTTAAAGACGCTCCTGCCAGAGTAAAAAAAAGCAGCAGGATCGGGTTGGCCAGCTTTTCTATACCCGTAAACAATTCATGACTGTTTTTCGAGTAGTTATAGACAATCACACCCATCGTAAGAACAGTGATGAGCGCGGAAAGCGAAAGGACCGTTGTTATCCCTGCACCTGTAAATATCATTGCTAGGGTAAATAACACGTGAAAGTCTCCGGGACGTATTTTCCTTAGGGCGAGTGCTGTTATAATACCCAAAAGCAGTCCTAAGCCGGCAGAACCCAGGACTTCCATAAGACCCGAAAGAAGAGACTGAAAAGAAGGCGAGCCTCCGGCTATCAATGTCCGTGAAATTGCTACGGCAATGGAGATGCATATTACACACGTGATATCCTCAAGGGCGGAAATCATAAGCAATACATTGGTAAAATGGCCCTTTGCCTTAAGTTCTTTTACAATTGGCACAATCACCGTAGGTGCGGGGGAAACGGCGAGGGCTGCCAGAGGAGCGGCCACTGTTATCTTCTGGCCAGCCAGATAATAAAGACCCACTAAGACCACGAAATAGGTACAAATAGAGTCAATAAAGGCGATTTTTACCATTTGCGGTCCCATTTGTTTAATGGTTTTAAAAGATAAATCCCCCCCAAGCATAAAGGCAATGATACTCACGGCTAACAGACTGACAGGATTTTTTAATTGATGAATGAGTTTTCCCGGCAGTATTTTGCCGATATAGGGACCAAATACCAGTCCGAAGATAATATAGCCTGTAAGAGAAGGAAGCTTTAGGAGCGAGGCGATTCTTCCACCTAAAAAGCCAATGACCATAATGATTCCGATTCCTAAAATGATATTCATATTCATAGCTCTTTAACCTCACATATATCCACAACTCTTTAACCTTATGATACTTTAATAGATTTTATCGTTGATATAAATAATTGAAAATAAATAACTTTTAAAAACTAAGATTCAAGCTAACTTTTATATATCAATAGGTTACTCAAAACTATAAATTATAAAAATGAAAATAATTTCCCATTAAGTCTAATATTTTAAAAATAGTGAATATAAACTATTCCCAAATAAAAAAAGGCCCTTCCAGGGATCAACCCTGGTAAGAGCCATTTCTCTATTCCGATATTACCAACAAAACGACTCCTACCAAGAGTATTGACCTGTCAGTAGGAGTCATCAGCCCCGGACCCACAACCGGGACGCTTTTAAAGGTGAACTCCATCACCTTTTAGGTTTATAAAATTATCGGTTTTTTTCTGTTAAGACTTTAGCGGTTATTTCGCTAAGTGGTTCTTTCGCTAAGTAAATATACCTTAACGATAAACCTCTCGAGGCCAAAACCTTAAGATTGGCCTTTAATTAGTGATTAAAGTACTTGGCGAAAAGACCATTTAGTAAATGGTTTAATCTCTCACACCATTTGCTCAGATCTTATAAGATTCTGACAGCCTGTAGGAGGAAAAGTCAGTAAACAATACGTTCAGGTCTGGAAAGCATGGACATGGTCATCCGAACTGGAAAGCATGGACGTAGTCATCCGAAAATGATCCAACACTATGAGCAAAGTGAAGAGGAATCGGCGACAGGAAATTGGAAATCGCTGCAGTTAGTTGACAAAATATAATATAGTGCTTCAACTTTTAGTGCTTCAACTTTGGTTTTCCTAGGCATGATTTTTGATTAGCTCTTATAAGTGTCCGAGCATAAAGATCTATAACTTACTCAAGTAACGCAAGCGTCTCGCCTGTGCTTGACCAGCGAGGCGCTTATCCTACCAAAACGTTATAATTTATTATGGTCGGATACTTATATCAGACACCATAACCCTATATCAGAACAACCATAAACCCTCGCAGGGGCTTAGCTCTTATCTCGGGTTATGTCTCTCAATGATAGCTAATAAATAAGAGCGTTTTGATTCCCTATTTTGATAAAAGTTTATAGTTTATTTCAATATTGTGTTCAGTTTACCATAAAAATATGTTCATTGAAGGTGATTATCAATATTCATGCCAATTAAAACCTAACTTGAACGAGTATAGATCTATATACTTATATGTGCAATAAGTTATATGTGCGCACTTTCCGTCATTTCCGATTTCGCGGGAAAGCGGTATTGAGCAATCTCTCCAACAGACGACAAGGGGTATATAACGGTTACTGAAGAACCTCATCCATGAGATTACAATAATAATAAAAGTAACCTTATCTTATCCGATACTTTACCCAATGTCAAGAGCAAAATATACCCCAAGATCCGAGATTGGTTTAACCTTATGCCAAAGAGAATGCCAGATTGCATTTTAAAATCAATCAGCTACACTTTTGCAGAACTCTCCCCATGCCTTGAACTTCTTGAAAATTATCTTTCATACCAAACCCACTAAAATCAAGGGGTCAGAGAAAAAGTGCAAAAGTATAAAATCAGTTAACTTTCACAAAATGTATAAGTTAACATTCTGGAATATAAAGCTTTTCAGATGTTCGCTCTGGATTCAGGTTTAATCAGAGTTGTCGTTTTTATATTTTCAGGTTTAAAAAAATTAATTTCATGATCAATTTTAGTCTGGTTGGTTCGGTTTTTACTCAAGACATGATCAACAATCCTTGGTCTTCAGAGTCCATTAGACGTCTTCAGAGTCAATTAGACACACACCACTACCCCTTACTTTTGCCTAATCAGCGAGGTTTTTTCAACTATTTTCTTGCCTAAAAATTGCCAATCTCGACTCTTTGAGCAAAATAAAAATGTAATAATTTAATTTATGAATCTGGTTTTTATCTTATGTTGAAAAAAGAGATATCTGATAATGTACTGATAGAAAAACAATATCTACTTCATATAGTATCTTTTTTTACATCTTGCCGAAATAAATTTTGTATATTTGTACAAAATAGTGTGCTGGTATTAACTAATAACCCTAAACCACTGTTATGAGGTGAAGCTTATGTACAAAAAGATCGAATGCAGGTTAGCTATTTTGTTGATATGCGCTCTCATTGGTTGTCTGTTTTTTGCCGGTCCGGCCTTGGCTGATGATCCTAAGCCGATAGAGCCTCCCATTAGTGAGATAAGAGAGGCGGTGATAGAGTTTATTCGTGGGTTTAGCCCGCAGTTAGCTGAGCAGATAGAAACCATGATCGAGAAGCGGCAGGAATTAGTGGAAAAGATCCTAGAAAGAATAAGGCCGGATAAACCAGTGCCTCCAACACCAGCGACGGGAATCATTGGGGTCTCAGCCGCGCCCTAAAGATGAGCCAAGATGTTGAAATTACAGATTAGCCGGTTGAGGCGAGGGCATATTCTCCCCTCAACCGGCAGATTATAAATATCCTTACTAATCTCTCCTTATAATTCCTATATTTATACTACACTTTTGCAGAAATTTCTTAACACCTTGAAATCTTTAAAAATTACCTCATAATAGCAAATCCAGTGAAATCAAGGGTTCGGAAAAAAGTGCAAAAGCATAGTTTATAATATCCCTATTTATAGTCAGATATTGTAGTCAGATCACCGCTAGTCAGATCAGCGCACCTTAGTTTTTCGGCCTTAGTTTTTCGCCTCAGGCGGCGCTGTCTTCAAGTGCTGGATCGTGTCTTTTTCCCTGCCGAAGGCTTTTTCTATAAATACGGCTAAAAAATGCATTTTTTATCTTTATTTTTTAGCACATTAGCGTATAATAGGAGTATAATTTTTGTATATTTATGTTAATTTTAATCCTACTTACAGCAATAGTCATACACAAAAAGCTATATATATACGCAAAAAGCTATACATATCGTGTAACCTATGACTATATCTTGTAACCTACTATGGCTCCCCGGCTGCCCTCACTGTCAAGATAGGGGCCCTGGGGCAGGGATGAGGCCTCTGGCGTGGCTATCTGCTGCCTCGGCTGCTCATAGAGTCCTGGGGTAGGGACGAGGCAGTACGGGGGTAGGGAAGCTGCGTGAAATTCGCCCCTCTTGCCTGGCTTGCTAAAGATGAGGCGTACGGGCAGGGAAGCGGCTAAAAGATCATGTTTTTTCAGAATCAAGGAGTGATGATATCATGATAAGTCAATCTCCTCCCTGGCCTAGATATATAGCCCTGGCAGGTATCTGGCTGCTTATTTTGGCCGGGCTGTATATAATGAATCAGCAAAATAGCCTTCTGGTGCATAGCCTGGTTGAGATGTTCGGGGTTGTTGTTGCCGGCGGCATTTTTATGACCGGCTGGAACTCGCGTCATTTTCAAGACAATAACTATTTTCCATTCCTTGGCCTTGGCTATCTATTTGTCGGCCTAATGGAGATGATTCATTTCCTCTCCCATCCTGGTCTTGGGGTATTGGCAGCCGATAAATGGAGCCCAAATCTGGCCATCGAGCTTCAGATTGCTACCCGATTGATCGAAAGCGTTTCCCTGCTGATCGCTCCCTGGTTCATTGGCCGGAAGCTGAAGGTTGGCTATATATTCTCTGGTTACCTTATGGCTACTTCTCTTGGGCTTTCGCTTTCTTTCTCTCGGCGGTTTCTCCCCATATATTTTCTCGAAGGCCGCGGGACAACCGCTCTTGGCAAGGGGAGTGAGATAGTCATCTGCCTGATTTTATTTGCTTCCATTCTCTACTTGATCCGAAAGCGCAGAGAGTTTGATCCGCAGGTAGTGCGGCTTTTGCTTATCTCGATCATGATGACTATCGGCTCTGAATTAACCGCTACTTTTGCCATCAGCATGGATAGCTACTTCATGTTGACTGCACATTTTCTCAAGCTTTTCTCCTTCTATCTTATCTACAAGGCTATTATTGAGATTGGCATGATGAAACCCTATCAGCTTCTTTTTCGGAATCTGAAGCAGAGCGAAGAGCTTTTTAGGGAAAGCTCAAATCGGTGTGAGGTTTCCCTGGGGCAGTCGAAGCGGGAGTTGACCATCAGGAATCAGATCTCGGATATATTTCTGACGGTCCCTGATGATCGTATGTATGGCCAGGTACTAGATATCATCCTGAAGGCTTTGGATAGTCAATATGGATTCTTTGGTTATGTCAATCAGGATGGAGAGATGGTTTTTGCCTCCTTGACCAAAGATATCTGGGAAGCCTGTCAGATGAGTTGCAAAAAGCTTGTCTTTTCCCGCCAGGAATGGGGTGGCCTCTGGGGACAGGCCTTAATCGAGCATAGAACCATTCGCTCCAATGAGCCGAGCATGGTCCCCAAGGGACATATTCCGATCACCAGGAGCCTGATTGTGCCCATTATTTATCAGGATAAGATTATTGGTGAGATCGCCGTAGCCAACAAGGCTACGGATTATACAGACAAGGATCAGGAGTTGCTGGAGGTGATCGTCAACTCCAAGCTAGCTCCTATTCTCTATGCCAGGCTGGAGAGCGAAACCAGAGAGCAGGAGAGACAGAAGGCGGAAAAGGCGCTCAGAGCTGCTTATGCTGAGCTTGATCAGATCTTCAATACTGCGGCTGATGGGATGTGGGTAGTTGATAAAAATTTTACAGTCATAAGGGTCAATAATACCCTATCAGTTATGGCGGGTCTTGATCAGGATAAGATCGTGGGCGAAAAATGCTATCGAATATTTTCTGGTGCCGCCTGCCATACTACCTCCTGCCCACTGATTAGAATTCTTCAGGGGGAGGATCGAGTCGAATATGATGTGGTAAAACATACTCTTGATGGTCGGGAGATTTTCTGTCTGGCAACCATAACTCCTTTTCTGGCACCTGATGGTGAGCTGATCGGCATAGTTGAGGATTTCAAGGACATCAGTGAGCGAAAACGGATGGAAGAAGAGCTACGCCGAGCCAAGGAGGAGGAAGAGGCTAAATACCTGAGGCTGGTTGAGCAGGCCAATGATGGGGTGATGATTATCCAGGATGAAAAGCTTGTGTTCGTTAACCGGGCCATGACTGAGATTGTCGGCTATAGGGTTGAGGAAATGATTGGTCAGCCTCACTGGAAATTTTTGGCCCCTGAATGCCGCGATCTGCTCATCGAAAGATGCCGTTTGCGTCTTGCCGGCCAGCCTGTTCCTTCTTTTTACGAGGCCAAGTTTCAGGCCAAGGATGGGGTGATCAAGGAGGTTGAGATTTCAGCAGGAGTTATTCAGTATCAGGCGAAGGCAGCGATTTTAGGAATTATCCGAGATATCAGCAGTCGCAAGAGGATGGAAGAGGAGCTGCTGAAGGTCCAGAAACTTGAGTCCATAGGTCTTCTGGCTGGGGGGATCGCTCACGATTTCAATAATCTTTTGGCCGCGATCATCGGTAACCTGTCGCTGATCGAAATGTATCTCAAGTCTGGCAGTGGGAGTATCATTGAGACTTTAAAAAATACAGAAATAGCCTCTCAGCAGGCCAGGGAGTTGACCCAGCAGCTTTTGACCTTCTCCAAAGGCGGCAGCCCGGTGAGGAAAGCGGCATCTGTGGCCAATCTGTTGAGGGATGCGGCTCGGCTCTCTCTTAGCGGATCTAACGTTACTTGCAGGCTCTATCTGCCAGACGACCTCTGGTGGGCTGAAATTGATGAAGGGCAGATAAATCAGGTTATCAATAACCTGCTGATTAATGCCGACCAGGCCATGCCTGGGGGAGGGATCATCGAGCTTCGGGCAGAGAATGTCGTGGTTAGAGAGTCTGATAATCTTCCGCTCAAGGGGGGTGAGTATATCAGGGTATCGGTTAAGGACCGGGGGATTGGAATCCCGAAGGAATATCTCCCCCATATCTTTGATCCTTACTTTACTACCAAGCAGAAAGGCAGCGGCCTTGGGCTGGCCATTTCCTACTCGATCATTAAGAAGCATGGAGGATATATAACCGTGGACTCTAAGGTTGGGACCGGAACGATTTTTTCCTTCTACCTTCCAGCTTCGAGCAGGCAAGCCCTGGCAGTGGAAGATGTGATTGAAGAAGAAGGAGTAATATGCGGCCAGGGGAAGATACTGTTTATGGATGATCAGGAAATTATCAGGAATATGGCTGAGGAGATGCTGACCGATCTTGGTTATGAGGTTGAGTTGGCCAGGGATGGCCATGAGGCGGTTGAAATGTATCAAAAGGCCCATGAATCAGGAAATGACTTCGATGCGGTTATCCTTGACTTAACCGTGCCCGGGGGAATTGGGGGCAGCGATGTTATCGGGAAGCTGCTGAAAATTGATCCTGAGGTCAGAGCGATTGTCTCAAGCGGCTACTCGGCAGATCCTATCATGTCAGAGTATGAGCGCTACGGTTTCAAAGGGGTAGTGGCCAAACCGTATAAGCTTGAAGACCTGAGCCGGGAGTTGCACCGCGTCCTCAAAGGCAGCAGGGGTGATAGGGATGAGCATGGCCTAAAGCCACCCATAGAGTTTGCTAACTGCTGCGCTGCCTCCTCAGGGGAGGAAGAGAAGTAAGCTTTAAGGCCATTGCCATTGAATTGCCATTGATAAGCATCTTCGCTCTTATATCAGACACCATAAACCTTATATCAGAATAACCATAACCCCTCGAGAAGGGGCTTAGCTCTTATTAGGGTTATGTCTCTCAATGGTAGCTAATAAATAAGAGCGAGCATCTTTTATCTTTCCCCCCATGGATCTCCCTGTTTATATCCTAGCTTATACCAGTCTAGCAGTTTTCGCCCCCCTTGGCCATGACAGTCGCTGCAGGCAAGCGCTTCCTCTTTGGGTCTGATAGAATGGCTTAGGTTAAAATTCATCTGCCTGGTTATTAGGGTAGCTTTGGGATAATCAGGCAGATGATCAGCATCATTGGGATCATCGTAGGTACGCATGTCAGCTTCAGTGGTTATCAGCAGAGCGGGATCTTCAGGATCAGGCCGGGCGGCAGCCCGAACCTTAGCGGTGGGGATTATGTCATCAAGGTCAGAGTCTTCCGATTTTATCAGCCAGGTAATGCTGATCACATTGAAGGGATAGATTTTGGCGCCGGCAGATTCTTTGCGCTCGGCAAAGTCGAGTATTGGCACATAGTGATAGGCAGGAGAAGGGCCGCGGCCATCATACCATTTATACACCGGCAGCCAGCCAGGCTCATGTTTTTGACTTATCGGCTGACCGCCCTTGAATCTTGTCCAATCACGGCTAGCCAGAGCCAGCTCAGACCTTGTGCGGGTATCCGTATGGCAGCTTTCGCAGGCAACTTTCTGGCAGTGCCGATCAAGACATGCAGGCTCGCAGATACTTTTCCCACTCTCTGCCGCGTCACTGTGGGGCGTGGCAGGATGACAGCCGCTCATGGTGCAGGAGACCACAGGATCGGTCTTAGTCGGCTCACTGGTATCGACTACCGTCCCCTTGGCTATTTGATGGTCGCAGCTTATATGGCATGATTGGCAGGAGCCTTGAGAGTATAGACCGAGGTGGACATCCTTATTAGGATCAAAGAAATCTCCTCTCTTTTCCGTATCTTTCCGGTGGCAACTCAAGCATTGCCTGACTGTTGGGGCCTCAACCGTAAAATTTCCGCTTGCGGCCTGCCTGACCGATGGATGACAGGCTAAACAATTTACGGTGGGCTTATTGGGATTCCAGGCAGCACCGATATGGCAGTCATCGCATTTTCGGCTGATCCAGCCATCAATTCCACCCTCTTCAGAAAATTTGAACATCGGCAGGGCACACCATTTTTCGACCATACCAAGCCCGGTACCAATCCCAAGCTGCCCGTGATACGACTGCTCGACCGTGATGCAGATCTCGGCTCCTTGAGCGGCGGCGATCTTTTCAATCCCCAGGCAGGTATGATCAGCCAGAAGCAGGCTAATAATAACTAAAACTGCAAACAAGGCTTTCCTTGGACTTGTCATTTTCCCTCATCTCCCCTCTTTCTTGAGGCCGAACTTCTTCATCCATTATTTATCATTATCTTGATTTATCATTACCTTGCAGTACATGATATATTATCGGAATATATTATCGGAAGCAAAGGCACGGTTTATATTAGTAGCCTAGGAGCTAGCGGTTTAATATTAATAGCTTAATGGTTTTTCGCTAACAAAAACAAAGTGCGCAAGCTCGGGGGGCGGGCAACAAGCTCTGCCCCTACAATTGATAGCGTAATTGATCCGCTGCGCACTTATGTTACGCACTTAGCGAAAGAACCACTAAATAGCGGCTAGTGGCGGTTGATGAGGAAGGAGAGTCTGCTCAGAAAACAGGATGGCTTCATGCGGCAGGTTGGGCAGCAAAAGATTCTGGCCAGGAGAAAAAGGACGAGCCCTAGCAGGCCAAACAGGGCTGCCAGGCAGGCTAGAATGAGGCTAAAGCCGCGGATCAGGGAGATGACCATCAAGACTTGGGGCAGGAGAGCAAATGAGCCAAAATATATCAAGGGCCATGTGAGCTGAGAAAACTTATCTAGGCATCCCTGGCTAGTGAGCCTCGGAACCACATTTCCCCAGCCCATAGGACAGCTTTGTCCATAAAAGTAGCAGTGGCGGCAAACCTTGAGGCGGACCAGGAAAAGGTAATTAATCAAGATCCAAACTACCCATATCAGCGACAGCCACCCTGATCCAGGCAGACTGACAAAGTATAATCCCGTGGCTCCAACCGAGGCGGTTAGCAGAAAAAGCGCGTTCAAAAAGAAAGGAGATAGAGAAATTTTGCAAGCTCTCAAAATCATCACCTAATTATTTACCCCTCAATTATCTATTGCCTGGTCATTATTGCCCGGAGTAGCTGGCCTCTCAAGCTCTCACCATGTGCGGGATAGCTTTTCGGCACCGGCAGAGAGGAAAACCGGCGAGGCCAAAGGCGCTTTTACCCCGCTCGGGGGTGTAGCCTTTCGTCCCAGGTTTTCGTCCCAGGTTGTTGACCACATTACCGCTTGTCGATGCTCTTACCTCGCGGCGCGGGTAGCCTTTCGACAAACCTTTCGACAAAAGAGAAGCCTTGATTTAGCCGAAAAGAAAGATAGGAGATGTTATCCTCGTTTATCTATACCTTTATCTATTATCATATCATAATATCTTATCGGCTTTTAGGGTGGGGAGGTTTTCGGCAAGTTGTGCTGAATATAAGGCCATGAAAAAACTCGGCTTTCGCGGCAGATTGTGGCTGCTGACCTTTCACATCTTCTTTGCCTCTGTTTGGATTGGTACCGCCATATCCATGAATCTGATCGTTCTATTCAAGGCTACACCCAAAAGTGGGGAGGAGCTCTATGCCTTTAACCTTAGTGTCAAACTCCTCGATGACTTTCTGATCGCTCCCTCGGCAGTGGGAGTTGTAATAACCGGCTTCTTGATCTCCCTGCTGACCAAGTGGGGTTTCTTCAAATTCCCTTGGGTTACGGTCAAATGGGTTGGTACCATAGCTTTGCTTATGTCCGGGGGGTTTTGGCTTCTGCCTTGGCTAAATCGTATGATTGCTCTCTCCAAGGTGCAACCCCTGCTACAGCTTCAAGATCCCCATCATTACCTATACTATCGCACCAGACTGCTCATCTTTGGCAACATTCAGGTCCTGGCCTTGGCCAATATGATTTTGATTTCCATAGCTAAACCTGGGAGCAAGAGCGAAAGGAGGGCCAGAAATTTCCACCCACCGAGCTTCTCTCTTGAGGGTACAGGAGAGGAGGGGGAAATGCAGCCCCTAGCTACAGAGGTTGGAGGCCGCGGCTTAGGGCACAGGAGAGCAAGGGGCAATGGATGATCGGGCTGTTTGTGCTCTGGCGGAAAATCATTATTCCCATTGTGCAGAGGCTACCCGATAGCTATTCAGGAACTATTCAGGCTATCTCCAGGCGGGGCTGGCTTGCCACCCCTTGGGGAAAAATCGCTCGGCCGGCCTAATATGGAATCTTGCCGGCAAGCCGCTCTTATCCCCTTTGCCCGGAGATTCCCTCTTCTTGTGGCCTATACTTGGAGTAGTAAGGATCTTTGAACCGAATTCTGAATTCGACCCCCTCGCTTCGGATCATGTCCACTTTCCCCTGGAGCTGATTTTCCACCAGATTGACTACGATTTGCAAGCCAAGAGACTTTGTGTTCCTGAAGTCGAAATCCTGCGGCACTCCAATGCCATTGTCAGCAATTCGGATCTCGATCTCATGATTATTTTCCCTGCGCAGGCTGAATCGGATCTGACCGGTTAGATTTTTCGGGAAGGCGTGCTGGAGAGAATTTGTAATCAGCTCATTTACGGCTAGACCGCAGGGAACAGCAGCCTCAAGAGAAGCAAAAATACCCTCATCGGCCACAAAGATAAGGGATATCTTGCTTCGAGCTCCACGGTAGCTCTTCAGCAGGCTGTTAATCAGATCCGCAAAATAGCTCTTTAGATCAACCTCGGCCAGATTCTTAGACTGATAGAGGTATTTATGAACCAGGGCCATTGACTTGATCCGGTTCTCGATTTCCCGAAAGATCCGAAGCACCCGCTCATCTTTAGTATACGCAGACTGGAGGGATAGGAGAGAGGCGATGACCTGCAGGTTGTTCTTAGTTCGGTGATAGAGCTCGCGCAAGAGGAGCTCTTTCTCAGCCAAAGAAGCCCTGATCTGCTCTTCGGCCCGCTTGAGAGCGGAAATGTCGGTGGCTACGTAAACCATGCCTCGCGACCCTAACTGCTCGCCCCGCAGGGTAGAGCTAGAAAAAAGGACCGGAATCTTTCGACCATTTCTGGTGATCAGGATCTGCTCGCCTGGGGAGACACTCTCCCTTGCCGCCTCCGGTAGGATTACTCCCAGAGGTTTTCCGATCAGCTCATGTTCACCATAGCCCAGCAATTTATCCGTAGCCTGATTGATTTTCTCGATCAGCCCTTCAGGGCCAGTTACAATCAAGGCCTCATGGATTGAGGCCAGGATATTGTCGATGTAATTTTTGGCCCTCTCGATTTCTCGTTTTTGGGTGTATAGTTTGATAAATACCCGACATTTGTTCAAGAGGATCGAAGGATGATATGGCTTGACTAAAAAATCTACCGCACCGGAATCATACCCTTTGAAGAGATGATAGTCGTCAGAGTAGATGGCTGAGAAGAAGATAATCGGTATCTGCTGAACCCTCTCATCACTGCGCATCAGCTCTGCCAGCTCATATCCATTCATTCCCGGCATCTGGACATCGAGCAGAGCCAGGGCAAAATCATGGTTTAGTACCTGTTTTAGGGCATCGTTTCCATTGGTAGCTGATATAACGTCTACGTCAAGGGCCTTTAAGGTTTCTTCAAGCGCAAAGAGGTTTTCTGGTTGATCATCGACAATCAAAATTTTTGGTTTTTCCTTCATAAGCACTTCTTAATCCTTAGTACTTCTTACTCCTTATAAAAGATAAAAGGAGTGGCTACAGCCTCCTTATAAAGGAGTGGCTACAGCAGGATGGGTTTTCCGATAGATCCTCACCCTGCTGCTGAGCGGGGTAAAATCTGCGGCCACGGGGGAAAACCCAAGGCTTTCCTTAGACCCGAGGCAAAGAAATCCCCCATGAATAAGGCTGTCTCTGAGCAGGCTAAGCACACGGCTTTGGAGCTCTTTGTCGAAGTAGATCAGCACATTTCGGCAGAGAATCAGGTGCATCTGGCCGAATACACTATCTGTGGCCAGATTATGATTGGCAAAGATGATATTTTTCTTAAGAGAAGTATCCATAATGGCTGAGTCGTACTGAGCATAGTAATAGTCGGAAAATGATCTGATCCCCCCGGCTTGCTGGTAGTAGAGGCTCCATTGCCTGAGCTGCTCGATGGGATAAATGCCCTCTTTTGCCTTTTTGAGAGCCGTGTCATTTATGTCTGTGGCATAGATTGTCGCCCTTTGGTAGAGCCCTTCCTCATGCAAGATGATTGCCAAAGAGTAGACCTCCTCACCCGTAGCGCAGCCAGCATGCCAGACCTTAATAAACGGATATGTCTTTAGGAAGGGGGCGACCTCTTTTCTGATGGTCAGATAGATCTCAGGATCTCGGAACATATCGGTTACGGTGATCGAAAACGCCTGGATCAGTAGTGGGAAAAACGATTCATCATACAGCACGGATGAGATCATCTCCAGGACAGACTTGCGCCCTGAGCGGGACAGGAGCTGTTTGACTCTCCTTTTGATCGAATCGGCAGCATAGTGCCTGAAATCATACCCATAGCGCTGATACACGGCTTCAAGGAAAAGGTGGATTTCGATATCTTCCAGGCTGCTACCTCTTTCCATAGCTTATCTCTCCTGAGTTTATCTCTCCTGCTTCTGCTCTCTCCCATTAGCGGTACAGCCAAACCCGCATCATGGAAATTAGGCGATCCACATCAATCGGCTTTGAGAGATAATCATTGGCTCCGGCAGCTAGGCACTTTTCCCGATCCTCTCTCATAGCCTTGGCTGTCAGGGCAATGATTGGCAGACTCAGGAATTTTTTCTGGGCTCTGATCTTGCGGATGGCTTCATAACCATCCATGACCGGCATCATGATATCCATGAGGACAAGATCGATATCAGGATTCTTTTTCAAAATATCCAAGGCCTTTTGTCCATCCTCTGCCTTGAACACCTTCATTCCTCGCTCCTGGAGGACGCCGGCAAGAGCAAAGGCATTACGCATGTCATCATCGACCAGCAAGATTCTCTTGCCTGTCAGAATGCTATCCTGATTATAGAGGAGAGAAATCATCTCCTGCTTGTTTTTGGGCAGATTACTGATCAGCCGATGCAGAAAAAGGGCGGTTTCATCGAGCAAGCGCTCCTCTGATTTTACTCCCTTGACAATGATCGACTCGGTATATTTGCGCAGCTCCTCCTCTTCTTCTTTAGTCAGCTCCCGAGCAGTGTAGATAATGATTGGCGGAATAACTAGCCCTTTTTCCCTCTCAAGAGCTTGCAGCACCTGAAATCCTGACATATCCGGCAGGCCAAGATCTAGAACCACGCAATCGTATTGCTTGGATTTGATCGCCTGGATAGCCTCAGCTCCGCTGCCTGCTTCGGTAACCTTGACATCGCTGTTGCCGACGATCCGAACAATGTTTGCTCTCGACACAGGATCATCCTCTACGACCAAAAGGTCCTTGATTGTCTTGGCAATCATTTTCTCGATCCTGCCCAAGGCCTCGGCCATCTGCTCAGCAGTTGCCGGTTTGGTCAAAAATCCTATAGCCCCTTTCTGAAAGGCGTAAATGGTCTTTTCCTCAACCGACATGATGTGGATCGGAATATGGCGGGTTGCAGGCTCTCGCTTGAGAGTCTCCATAACCTGCCAGCCGTTAATGCCTGGGAGAAGAATATCCAGAATAATGGCTTTGGGCAGATATTTTTTGGCAAGCTCAAGCCCTACTTCTCCCGTGCTTGAGAAAAGGCACTTAAACCCCCTTGCTCGGCATTGATCCATCAGGATTTGGCCAAAATTCTGGTCATCCTCAATAATCAGAATGCTGCGATCATCTGGCCGAAGATTATCTCTATCGTCCTGAAGAACAATAGCCGCGGCCTCTGTCTTTTGAAAAGCATCAAGCTGTTGCTGAGCGGAGGATTCCCCACCAAGCGGCTTTGGCCAAACCGTTGGCTGAGATTTGGGCTCAGCCAAGGCCGAGCCTGCCCCTTTTTCCGCTTGCCCGCTCCTGAGTGGAAGGTATAGGGTAAAGGTTGAGCCCTGCTCAGGCTCACTTCTAGTCAAGACGACCTTCCCGCCGAGGAGATTGGCCAGATTTTTTGAAATCGAAAGGCCAAGCCCTGTGCCGCCATATTTTCGTGCCGTTCCTCCCTCTGCCTGTTGAAAGGCTTCGAAAATTATCCCCTGCTTTTCAGGCGGAATGCCTATGCCGGTGTCGGTAACCGCAATGGCTAGGACCGGGGCGATGAGCCCATCTGGTAGGCTCTTTTGCTCATCCAGCTTTCTGATGTCGATCGTGATCCCCCCCTTATCGGTGAACTTGATCGCATTTGAGATTAGATTCCTCATGATCTGAGAGATTCGCTTGCGGTCAGTCAGGATGAGCTGCGGTGCACTCTGATCAACAGTAACTTCTAGGGCCAGGCCTTTATTCTCAGCCATATGCTTAAAGTTTGAGATTAACTCTTTGGCTAGATCCTGAATCGATACCTCCTCAGGATTGATATCCATCCGACCTGACTCAATTTTGGCCAAATCAAGGATATCATTGATCAACTCAAGCAGCGCTTTTCCGCTGTTATGGATAATCCTGAGCGCCTCAACCTGACGGTCGGTTAAGTTGCCATCCCGATTTTCGGCCAGAGTCTGTGATAGGATAAGCAGGCTATTCAGAGGGGTTCGCAGCTCATGGGACATATTGGCCAGGAATTCGGATTTATACCGATTGGCCAGGCTAAGCTCCTGAGTCTTTTTTTCAAGCTCTCTTCGGGCTGCTTCAAGCTCGCTGTTCTTTCGCTCTATTTCAACTCTCTGCCGCTCCTGCCACTTAGCCCTCTCCTCCAGCTCTTCGTTAGCCGCCTGAAGCTCCTCATGCTGAATTTTGAGCCTCTCTTCGCTTTCTCTGAGCGCCTGGGTCTGCTCCTCCAGCTCTTCGTTAGCCGCCTGAAGCTCTTTTTGCTGAACCTGGAGCTCTTCTGCCTGACGCTGGCTTTCTTCAAGAAGCACCTGTATCTTTTCCCTCGATTGAGCAGAGTGAATAGCAATGGCTACACTTTCCGCAACCAGATTAAGGAATTCCTGATGGATTGCTGAAAATTCAGAGAAAGAGCCAAGCTCGGCCACTCCCTTCAACTTGTCTCCAAACAAGAAGGGGACGACTAGAATATGCCTGGGGAGTGACTCACCAATGGCTGAAGTTATCCGCACATAGTCTTGCGGAATATTGGCTATCAGGATCATGGTCCGCTCAAAAGCTGCCTGCCCAGCCAGCCCCTCGCCAATCCTGATGGTGGGCTTGACCCCAAGCCCCTTGGGGAGGGCATAGCTTGCGCAAAGTTTCATTACTCCTTCGCTGTCTTCATCGAGTGTATACAAAACAGCAATTTGAGCACCTAGGTACTTGGCCAGATAGGTAATGATGTTGCGGCCTAGATCTAGCAGGCTTTGCTCCCCGCGCATTTTCTCATACAGTTCATTTTGTCTAGATCGCAACCAGCTCTGTTTTCTGTTTTCCTCCCTGGCCTTGCGCAGCGATCGGGTCATATCCTGGAGAGCTCGGCCAAGCTCATCAGCCTGGCTGCGAAGCTCGACTGTGCTGGAAAGATCGTCTCTGGCAATATCTTGGGCCTGTCTGGTGATATTTTTAAAACTGGTGCAGATCTCTTGGAGAGAGAGGTAGACAGGATCGAGCTCATCGCCCGCTCCTTCAAGCTCCCGCGGGCTTAGAAGATAGCCAGAGGCGATTTTTTTGGCTTTTTCCGAAATTTCCTCCGTGCGGGCAATAATACCGCGGCTAGTAAAGGCCGCGATCAGCATCCCAGAAATCGTAGCCATCAGCAGGAAACCGATCAGAAGATTCGAGGTTATCAGATAACCGCGCTCGGCTTCTGCCCTCTCGGTCTCCAACTTCTGATAGCTCCTGGACATGATATCTGCTAAAATTTTCTGAGTCTCATCGATTGTCTGGTGGCCTTTTAATTCAATCTCCTTGGTGTCTTCACCCAACTGCCTAAGGTCATTGATATTGCGGTTAATAGCCAGATATTCCTTCCAGAGGAAATCAACCTTTTTTAGCCACTGTCGATCATAAGGGTCAACCAGATGATGCAGCCTGGCCAGGGAGCTTTCTAGTGTGCGGATATCCTGATCGATCAATTCTATATTTTTCTGCCTCTCCTCCTGGGAGGCCCCAGAGCGAAGGACAGCTTCCTCCATTCGGTGGATATCAAGGATGGTGCTGCTGATCTGATTAATAGTCTGGATTCTTTGGATGGCAATATTGATGACTGTGTTGAATTTACTATTGAAATCCGCAAGCCTAGAGATGGAGATCAAGATTCCTGAAGCCATCAGAGCGAGAATAGCCAAAAAGCCGATGAATAACTTTTTCTTAAATGTTCCCTTCATGTTACTGCCTATGAGTTAATAACTTAATTACTGCCCTATGAGTTAATCATCTAATCTCTTTGAATCCATAGTTTTTCTATTCATCATTACCTTCCCTATGGTGTCACTTAACTCTCCGATCCGATACGGTTTGGCCAAAGCCGCGCAAAACCCATACTCCCTGAATGAGGCCAGGACAGGATCATCGGCATAGCCGCTGGTAACGATCGCTTTTACTTCAGGGTCGATCTGACGAAGCTTCTCGACCGCTTCAACTCCTCCCATCCCCCCGGGGATGATCAGGTCAGCAAGCACCGCATCAAAGGGTCGACCAGAGTTTTTGGCCTTTTGGAATAACTCGATCGCCTGAGAGCCGTCAGCAGCAATCTCGGCTTCATAACCAAGCCGGGCAAGCATATGTTTGACCGTATTTCTTACTAGCTCCTCATCTTCGAGGATAAGTATCCTCCCTTGCCCAGGTTGAATCTGTCTTGGGGGCTGAATCTGCTTCTGTGAGGCTATTTTCTCCTCTGCTGGCCATCCTCCTGGGACGAGATTAGCGGCAGGGATATAGAGAAAAAAGGTTGTGCCGACGCCGACTTTTGATTCTACGCTGATATACCCCTCGTGCCGTTTGATGATCGAGTGGGCAGTAGCCAGGCCAAGGCCGCTTCCCTGCTCTTTGGTGGTGAAATAGGGATCAAAGATTTTGGACAGATGCTCTTGCGGTATGCCGTGCCCCTCATCTTCGACCGACACCCTGATGTATCTTCCCCCCCGCAGTGGCAATCTATCCTGGGGGCTGACCACTACATTTTCAGCCCTTACCCTAACTATTCCGCCCTTGGGCATGGCTTGGCTGGCATTGATAATCAGGTTGTTGAAAACCTGACTTATCTGTCCAACATCTACTTCTGCTGGCCATAGATTATCAGCCAGGGAAAACTCAGCCCTCACCTTAGTGCCTCTTAGGGCAAACTCGACCGTATCTTTCACTAGCCTTGAGATTGATGCGGTTTCTTTTACTGGCGCTCCGCCCTTGGCAAAGGTAAGCAATTGTTTGGATAGATCTATGGCCCGGCGACTTGCGTTCTCAGCCTGATCCAAAAGCTCAAGAACAATATCTTCAGGCTCGACATGCAGCCTCAGAAGGGAGAGTGTGCCGACGATGCCCATCAGAATGTTTCTGAAATCATGGGCAATTCCCCCGGCCAGAATACCGATCGACTCAAGCTTTTGAGCTTTTTGCTGCTCTTCCTCTATTCTCTTGCGCTCGGTGCGATCAATACCTAACTCCAGAACCAGTGAATGTCCGTCAATATCGGTGAATGGATAGTCATGAATCTCATACGTTCGGCCATCAGGCCCGATCATCTCCCACTGGTAGGGTGCGCTGCTATCCGCGGCGGCGGTATCAAAGACAGGGGAGGCTAGATAGTTTTCTGTAAACCCATTACCTTTTTGGCCTAGGATTTCATGATATGCTCTTCCCTTCGGATCACCGAAATGGTCGATAAAGTATCGGTTGACAAAGCGGATGGAATTATCCGGCGCTCGAAGAAGGACAAAGGCAGGCAAGGCATCAAGGAGAGCAAAAAGCCTCTGCCGCTCGGTCTGCAAGGCCTCTTCTGCCTCCTTCCGCAGGGTAATATCCTCCAGCATAGGCAGAAAGTATAGGGGATGGCCCAAAGCATCCCGCACCAGGCTGACTGAAAGACAAATCCAGCCTATTTTCCCACTCTTGCACCTTATGCGGCTATCTAGTTGAAATCGATCAATACTGCCATTTAGCAGACTGGCCATTTTTTCAAGCCACACTTTTAAATCATCAGGATGAATAATTTCTGGAAAGCTGAGCAAGATGAGCTCCTCTCGCGCATAGCCGCTCATCTGACAGAGCCTTTCATTTACCCTCTGAAAGCGATAGTCTAAGGAGAGAATAGCTGCTCCGATGGGTGAGTCATCGAATGTCCGCCGCAGTTTCTCCTCACTCTCTCTCAGCCGAGCTTCTGTCTTGGCTCGATAGAGTGCCATTTCAATATTGGCATACAGCTCTCGATCCTCAAAAGGCTTGAGTATATATCCAAACGGCTCGGTTATCTTTGCCCGGTTCAGGATCTCTCTATCCGAGAAGGCGGTGAGATAGACAACCGGAATATTGAATCGGGACCGTATCTGATCAGCAGCCTTGATGCCGTTCATATCGCCGCCTAAGACGATATCCATGAGCACTAAATCTGGCTTTTCCTCTTCCGCTTTTCGGATTGCCCACTCGCCTGAAGAGACTACGGCACAGACGCAGTAGCCTTCCCCCTCGAGCTTCATCTGCAAGCTTTTGGCAATAATAATTTCATCTTCAACGATTAATATCTTGGCTTTATCCATTATACTATAACCTCAAGTATACTATAACCTTAAGTTTAGTCTTAGGAAGAAGTTAAGGCTATGGCTGTTACTTTTCTCCTCAAAGCTGATGGGATGGATAAATTTCAATCAACCTTGTATTTGTTTGGAGTATCAACCTATTGGGAATTATAGATATTATAATATGTTATTATTTATTAAGTCAAAGAACTAATGAGGTTGCTTATATGTTTCCCATACTTTTTGAAGACTCCCATACTCTCCTGCCCACTTGATAGGGAGGCTTTGCCCAGCCAGCCAGTCTGACCAGCCAGCCCGACCAACATCCTCCCCCCTTGATGGGAGGCTTTAGTGAGGGGATAAAAGCCTCTCCTTACCATTAAGATAGGGGATGATCGGCGCATCTGTCGAAATATTAGACCGGCGTTTTCCCTTTTCCCATTAAGGGAGGGGAATGTGGGGGAACATCTGTAAGGTTGCATATTTCATTGCCAGATAATAGATGATAGGACTATTGGGGAAAAAAACAGGATATTTTACTTTTCACAATCACCTGCCGAAAGGTCAACCCGAAAGATCAGTCGGCCTACGTATCCGCTCATGACTTTCCTTATCCGCCCATCCTCATGAGCCATGCCCTGTAAGCAGGAAAGGATGCGCTGGCGGAGCACTTCCTTGTCGCCATTCTCCACAAAGCCATAAACCAGGTCAAGGAGAATATCAGCCTCTGTCTGCGGATCGGCCAGGCTCTCATGCCGATGGTAGCTAAAATCAACCGAGGGGCGATACCCAAGGGAATAGAGGAGATTGAAAGCTAGGGTGATGCTGCTGCCTTGCTGATCGAGCTCTTTTCCGGTAAGATGACGCCACACCTCCTCAGCTGTATTTTGCCGCCGTTTCCCTGACCAGGCTGCCATAGCGCACCAGTGGCGACTAGTAGAGATAAATTTCAAAAAGCTTTCAGGCCCGCTAACTGCCGGTGTCATATGAGCAAAGGCAAGATCAAAGGCTGAGCGAAACCCCATCTGATCAATATCTGCATTTAGCCAATCCAAGTGCAGGGGAATAATGCGGCTAGCTATCTCAGGCGGTGTTTCCTCCCTTAGATAGTGCAGCATCCCTTCCGACACATCCACGGCTGTTACCAAGGCCCCAGCCTGAGCAAAGGGAATGGCAAAGCGGCCTGTTCCGCAGCCAAGATCAAGAATTTTTATTCCTTCCCTGAGAATGCCTCTCTCCTTCAAGAGCAGGAGCATCTCATCTCTCATCGGATCTGCCTGCTGTGGCCCTCTCCAGCCTTGGCTGAATTCCTTCGATAATTTGTCCCAACGATCTGGCCTGACAAAGGCTCTGTTTACGGTTTGCTGCATCTTGTGCTCAAGATGCTCCCAGTGCCTGATCCAGAAGCTTGGATCAAGAATATTATCAAGAGAGCTATTTAAAAGAGAGCTATCCAAGGGGGAATTCACAAGATTCATAGGCGACCTTTCCTCGCTCATCAGAGCCTGCCGCTGATAGATCAGGTTAGGCTTATTTTATAAACTAGGCTTATTTTATAAAATATATGCGGTTTATATTCCGCTCTTTCGCTACCCATACCCAAAAGATATCCACGGGTACAGTAACATGGGCTATTGGGACGCAATACCCTGGCTCCTAGGGAGCTTGAATTTGTACTTTAAAATTTGATTAGTTATACCAGATTTGTAGGCCGATCACAATCATTTTTATAAGGAAGTGCCAGATTTTCCCACAGCAATGACCCAAGCCATCAATTTACCCTGGTGGGTGAAGTTGAGCTGATTTTTCTCCGATGTAAATAGCAGGGTATAGCTTGTCTTATAGCTGTCTAAGCAACCGACCATAAATATTTATAACTCATCATTAATGGCCAGACTATGGACAATGTTGATGATTATCTCAACCAGGATATTATAACTCATTATGGTCGGGCACTTAAGACCTTCTTATAGCTGTCTTATAAGAGATGCCGGACCTATAAGAGATGACTTATAAGAGATGCTGGAGGAAGAAAAAATGGCCCTCAAATTGCAGTATAGGATAGCTGTATGTCTGGCTGCTCTTTTGGCTGCTGTCTTTTTCCCCGCAAAAGAGGGGATAAAGGCTGCTGCTCAGGACAGTAGCCAGGGGAATATTCAGAGAAATGTTCAGAAAAATGTTCAGAAGGAAGAAGATGAAAAATATTTCAAATCTCTTCCTGACCAATCCTTTGCGGTGATCGAGAAAGATCAAAATGGTGCACTCATTCGTCTTTTGCCACATCATGACGAGAGGGGAAAGCTAGTCATACCCTGGCTGGAGGAGTCTATGAATCAAATCTTTAAGCTTGATCCTAATCATCGGATAGAGGCTAGGGAGCATCTGTTGAAGGATTACTATGAGATCAATGAATAAGGATTACTAAAGGTATTGCTAGAGACTATAGATATGGCTGGAGATAATGAATATTACTGATAATAAATAAACGAATAATAAATAAACTAAATCCCGTGCTCAGGTTTTTTGGCTTCTTTAAGGGCAGAAAAATTCTGCTAACCTTAGAGAGAGATAGTAGATAATCAGAGAGCAGATAAGCCTTCAGAGAGCAGATAATCCATGTATGAATTTAGCGACTTGAAAATTATTCATCACCTTGATCGCCTGTGGGCGATTTGCCGTGGAGAGCTTTCCCCACCAGTTACGGTTGAAATCGAGCTGACCAATGCCTGCAATCACCGCTGCATCTTTTGTCTTGATCAGTCTTACAACGCGATAATCAACGCAACCCTGAAAGAAGCTCCCTTGGTGAATTTGGCGGCTGAAATTGCTGGGCAGGGGGTGGAGAGTGTCATTTTTACCGGAGGTGGAGAACCGCTCCTGTACTACTCATTTAGCAAGATAGTTCAGCACTTTCGGACCAAGGGGCTACATATTGGTCTGATAACTAATGGTGAGGCCATTGATCGGCATCTTGAGGCTATTCCCCATCTTAGTTGGGTGCAGGTAAGTTTGGATGCAGCCAGCGTTGAAATCCATCAAAAATTGCATAATCCATTCAAGAACAACATATTTCAGACTATTGTCGATAATCTTTATCAGATTTCCACCTCGGTCTTTACCGGCATAAGCTATGTCCTTCATCCCGATAATTTTCGGCAGATGCCAGCGGCGATTCGTTTGGCCAGGGAAGTTGGCTGTCGTTTTATCGCCTTCAGACGGGTTGATGGCTTGCCGCAGGCCCAAAGTTTTACGCCAGCGATGCTGATGGAGCTTCGGGAGCTTATGGCTGGGATTAATTGGCGGCAGGAGGCCAATTTTCAGATCTTGGCTCCGCGGCTTGATCATTTTGCTCCTGGGTATCGTCCGCTACCCTACTCTCCTTGTCTAGCCCACCATCTGATCGGCATCCTGAGTTCAGATGGCAATTTCTATCCCTGCCGCACCTTGCGGGGTGATGCGGATTATGCCTATGGCTCGATTTATCGGGACAGCTTTCAGAACATCTGGTATGGAGAAAAGCGAAAGGCGGTGTTAGAGAAAATCGCCCGAGGGGATTGCTCGGCCAGGTGTCTTGGCCACACCTTTTATCTGCGCTATGATCATTATAATCACTGGCTGGAATACCTCAGCCGGGGCAGGGATCGGGTGGGGCATGTGGAATTTCTTTAATTAAATGGAAAAAAATTCCTCTCTCCTGTTGGACAGGTCGCGACTAGCTGTGGTATAATCTTCTCTTTAGAGAAGGTTTAAAACGCATAGCTATCCTAGCAGGAGTCTGGTAAAATCCATGAATATTCGCACCATGCTGGAGGAGCAGGAAAAGAAAATACTCTCCCCCAAAGCTGCTTTCAGCTCACTCAGCCGAGGCCGTCTCCATCCTGAGGAGGAATGTCCCATCCGGCCAAGTTTTCAGCGGGACCGCGATCGAATAATCCATTGCAAGAGCTTTCGCCGACTTAAGGACAAGACACAGGTTTTCCTGTCACCTTCGGGTGATCATTATCGTACCCGGCTGACCCATACCCTTGAGGTTTCACAGATCGCCAGAACCATTGCCAAGGCGCTCTCGCTCAATGAGACCCTGACGGAAGCCATTTCCATGGGACATGATTTGGGCCACACTCCTTTTGGCCATGCTGGAGAGGATGTTTTAAATGAAATTCATCCCGGTGGGTTCAAGCACGCGGAGCAGAGTCTGCGGGTGGCTGATGTGCTGGAGAAAAATGGCCGGGGGCTCAATCTTACCCTTGAGGTCCGCGATGGGATTCTCCGTCACTCAAAGGGAAGGGCAGGGCTTTTGCCCACACCGCAAGACAGATCCCTTACCCTTGAGGGAGATATCGTTCGGGTAGCGGATACCATTGCCTATGTGAATCATGATGTCGATGATGGAATGAGGGCAGGAATTATAAGAGTGGAGCATTTGCCTCAGGATTGCCGGGCAATACTTGGTGAGACCACGGTCGAGCGGATTAATACTATGGTTACTGATGTCATTAAGACTACCCTAGAGCATGACCTGGAGCGGATTTGCATGAGTGAGGATGTTTTATCAGCTACCTTGAGCCTGCGGGAATACCTCTACCAGAAGGTATATTATAATTCCAAAGCTGACAGCGAATTCACCAAGGCTTCAAAAATCATCAAAGAACTATACGAATATTACTTTGAGCATCCACAGCTTTTACCCGATCACTTCACCAGGGAGGCAACTTCGGAGGAGAATATCCACCGAGCCGTATGTGACTACATTGCTGGCATGACCGACCGCTTTGCCCTGCGGCTGTATCAGGAAATATTCTTTCCCAAACCCTGGCTGGTGATATGAACAGTGGCCAGCTAAAAAAGGTAAAATTTAGGAGTTATTCAGGAGGAGTTATTTAGGAGTTAAAGAGTATGCGCATTGTGGTCATTATCCCAGCGCGGTATCGATCCAGCCGATTCGCCGGCAAACCATTGGCCCCGATTCTGGGAAAGCCCATGATTCAGTATGTTTACGAGCAGTCCAGGGCAGCTCGTCTGATCGACGAGGTTTGGGTGGCTACCGATGATCAGAGAATCTATGATCGGGTCAGGTCATTTGGCGGGCAGGCAATCCTTACCTCTCCAAACCATGAGTCAGGCACAGAAAGGGTGGCTGAGGCGGCTCGAAAAATCGAGGCCGAGATAGTGATCAACGTTCAGGGAGATGAGCCGCTGATTCGTCCTGAGGCTATTGATCTTCTGGCTAAGGCTACTGTTGAGGATCGGCAGATACTGATGGCTACTTTAAAGCGCAAGATCGAGCGAAAACAAGATATCCATAACCCTAACTGCGTCAAGGTGGTAGCTGATCGAGATGGCTTTGCTCTCTATTTTTCCCGCTCCCTGATTCCTTTTATCCGAGATTCAGACACTCAAAGTCAGTTTCCCATATATAGGCATATTGGAATCTATGCCTATAGGAAGGATTTCCTGCTCCAGATTCCTCTTCTTCCACCCTCAGTGCTGGAGCAGGCTGAGAGGCTTGAGCAGCTTCGAGTTCTTGAGAGCGGCTATCGGATCAAAGTGATTGAGACCGATTATGAATCATATGGGGTGGATACACCGGAAGATATCTTTAGAATTGAAGAGTTGCTGATGAGGGGTAATCAGCCGATAGCTTGAAAAAAAGCGAAAGTTTTCCTTGACACTACGAGTTAATTGCTTATATAATAGCTATTTATTTTATGTTAAGATGAGAATAGCCACTTTTGCATCTGCTATGTGATTGAGGAATAGAAAGTTAGGTAACATGAGGTAGAACATGAAAACATTTATGGCCAAAGAGGAAGATCAGAAGAAGTGTTGGTATGTTTTGGATGCCCAAAATGAGGTCTTGGGACGGCTAGCCTCAAAAGCTGCTGTCATCCTGCGTGGGAAAACAAAACCGGAATTTACTCCCCACATAGACACGGGTGATTTTGTGATTATCATCAATGCGGCCAAGGTCCGGATGACTGGTAGAAAATTTCAGCAGAAGCTATACTACCACCACTCCGGCTATCCAGGAGCGCTCAAGGTAGTGGCGGCCCACAAGATGATAAAGGAAAAACCCGAAGAGGTGATTAGGAAAGCGGTCAGGGGTATGCTTCCTAAAAACAGACTGGGTAGGCAACTTTTTCGGAAATTGAAGGTATACGCTGGGGCGGATCATCCGCATCAGGCGCAAAAGCCGCAACTTTTAAGACTCTCATGATCAAATTAAGACTCTCATGATTCAATCCCAAAGCCAGGAAGGAAAAGCGATGTCCAGGGAAGAGGGTATGAAAAGGAGAAAAAAGTATTTCATTCAGCGGCTTTTTCAAACAAAATTTATTATCCTCTTTCTATTCTTGGTCATCTTGGGCAGTATCATCTCTGGGGGATTGCTCTATAAACGGACCTCGGTAGACCTGGGTAATTCCTACTCAGAGGCCCATTCAAAGCTAAAGACAACTGGTGAGCTTATCCTTCCGAATGTTCTGCTTGGCAATATCGTAGCCATAATCATCATTGGTGTGGCTACCGTGGCTTTGACTGTTATTATCTCCCATCGAGTCGCCGGGCCCCTCTATCGGTTTGAAAAAACCACCGAGCAAATTGCCCAGGGGGATTTGACCATTGTTACCAGATTGCGCCAATATGACCAGGTCAAGAGTCTGGCTGATGCCTTGAGCAGAATGACTATGGAGTTGAGGGAAAAAATACTTGATATTCGCAAAAAATCAGAAGAGCTGCCGCTGCTGCTCGATGAGATGAAGGCCTTGAGTCAAAAGAAAACCGTATCCTCAGAAGAGCTGACGAGTATCATGAATCGTCTATCACGCATATCTTCAAGCCTGCAACAGTCGCTTGAACATTTTAAGTTATAGTTTTATGCTGCTGCTGAGGCGAGGGAGCATCAACAAGCTGTAACCTTCTGGCAGGGTTGGCCGTGAAAGAAAAGATGAGAGTTATATTCTTATCGCTTATGCTCTTTTGTACGTTCTTGACGTTTTTGATTTATGCCAAATTGTTTGCTGTTAATGAGGAGAATCCTCATGCATTTATGAATGATGAAAGCCACACCTTTTGCCGGGTGTGTCATGCCAACGATCCCAATGCGGTAGCCAGCTATTTGGATGTCCGTCTGAGACAGCCGGTTACGGCCTCTTGTCTGAGAGGAGATGAAGGAATCAATGGAATTAGCTGTCATTCAGCAGAAAAACTGGGCCGCACTCATCCGATAGATGTTGAGCCTAAAGAGGGTATGCGGATTCCAGAAGATCTGCATCTTGATGAGAACATGAGAATAACCTGCGTTACCTGTCATAACCCGCATGGCAATTGGACAGCCCCGATCCCTATGACCGCCAAGGATAACAAGCCGATGGAGACAGGTCGATATCGATCATATTTTTTACGGCGGAGCAATATTGGTAGTGCCTTGTGCATTGCTTGCCATGATAGACAATAATAATTTATAATCTTAAGTTATAAGTAATGAATAGTATATCGTAATGAATAGTGTATCATAAATACATAATATCAAATACACAATATCAAAATAGACAAGTAGACAATAACCGAAAAATGGATTGAATTAGCCAACACCGAAAATATGGTGGGGGAAGAAAGGAGAGATAAAGAGTATGGCACTTGTACAGTACTATGGAACGGGCAAGCGCAAAACCTCGGTCGCCAGAGTATGGCTGCGTCCGGGAAGCGGCAAAATTCTTATCAATGACCGGACATTTGAGGATTATTTTCCTACTGAGCGGACGAAGGCCATGGTTTTGCAGCCGCTCCAGTTGACTGAATATCTCAATAAATACGATATTTCTGTTAATGTCGGCGGAGGGGGAATCTATGGACAGGCAGGGGCTGTGCGGCATGGCATATCAAAAGCCCTCCTTCAGATTAATCCGGACCTTCGACAGAAGCTGAAAAAAGCTGGCCTCATTACCCGCGATCCTAGAGTCAAAGAAAGAAAGAAGTATGGTCAGCGGGGTGCACGAGCTCGCTATCAGTTCTCCAAGAGATAAGGAAACAGAGAAACCCAAGGGGGTGGAGGTATGTCTTTGTGGCTGTGAAATCCGACCTGACCAGGGTGGCTGTTATTGGCGGCAGCGGCTATACGGGCCTAGAGTTGGTCCGTCTTGTGCTTGCTCATCCCGGCCTTGAGCTGACCTATGTAACCTCTGAGCGGCAAGCGGGAAAGAGAGTGCGGGATTGCTTCCCCTTTCTGCCCCCTTACCTGAGCTTGGAATACCAGGCGTTTGATTTGGATGCGGCTGTCTCTAAAGCTGATGTCTTTTTCCTGGCTCTTCCGAATGGGGTTTCCCTGTCGGTTACACCCAAGCTGAGGGCTTCAGGCAAGATTGTCATTGACCTGAGTGCTGACTTTCGGTTTCAAGACCTCAAAATCTATGAGCGTATTTATGGGAAGAGTCATATCGATCCGTCATTAGCTGCGGAGGCAGTTTATGGTTTGCCTGAAATTCACCGTCAGGCGATCCGCTCGGCCTCACTTATTGCCAACCCTGGCTGTTATGCCACCAGTATCATCCTTGGCTTGCTTCCCTGTCTGCAGGCAGGGCTGCTAAGCGATCATCTGCCGATCATTGCTGACGCTAAATCAGGCATCTCTGGTGCGGGCAGGAAACTTGAAGCTACCTATCTATTTACCGAGTGCGATCAGAACATAAAACCATACAGCCTTGGGCGGCAGCATCGACATGTTCCTGAAATTGAGCAGGAGCTTTCCCTATTTGCCAAGACCGAGATCTCGGTTTTGTTTGTCCCGCAACTTGTGCCGCTGCGCCGTGGGATCCTCAGCAATATCTATGTGCCGCTGCGGCCAGATCATCCCTCCCTTGATGAGATAGTAGATATCTATAGCCGGTTTTATCAGCATGAGCCCTTTGTCCTGGTGAGCCCACTGGGTATCATACCTTGTGTTAAGGATGTTTATTTATCAAATTACTGCCGCTTGGGCCTGGTGCTTGATCAGCACACCAGGACCCTGATCGTGGTCTCGGTGCTTGACAATCTCTTGAAAGGGGCCGCTGGGCAGGCGATTCAAAATCTGAACATTATCCTCGGACAGGATGAGAGGGCAGGGCTTGAGTTTTCGGCACCCTATCCTTAAATTAGGGGGTCCTTAAATTAGGGGAAACTTTTGCGCTACCTTGGCAAGAAATTCACACAACGTTCTATTGGAGAGATCGCATGGACTATTCGGTTGAAGTCAAAGAAGATCTTACCTCAGTGAGGGAAAAAGTCGATGCTGGGCTTTCGCTGGTCAGGGGGATACTGACGGCTGGAGTCAGTTGTGGAATCAAGAAAAATAAGAAAGATCTAGCCATAATCTATTCAGAAGTAGAGTGCACCGCGGCTGGGGTATTTACTATCAATCCGTTTCGGGCCGCGCCGGTAATTGTGTCCGAAGCTCATCTTCAGGATTCACGGGCTCAGGCCATTATTGCCAATAGCGGCAGTGCCAATGCTTGCACTGGAGCGCAAGGGTTAGAAGATGCTAGAAACATGGCTGCTATTGGAGCCGAGGCCTTGCATATTGCGAGCAATAGGATCATTGTGGCCTCAACAGGGATGATTGGCCGCAGGCTGCCTATGGATAAAATTCGTGATGGGATTTTAGCCGCATCAGCCAAGCTATCCCGTGATGGGAGTGCTGAGGCAGCCGAAGCCATTATGACTACTGATACCTTTGCCAAGTCAGCCGCGGTTGAGTTTGATCTTTCAGGCAGTAGGGTAAATTTGGCTGGTATAGCCAAAGGAGCCGGGATGATCAAGCCGAATATGGCCACCATGCTCTCTTTTCTCTGCACTGATGTTTCCATTGAGGCTAGGCTTTTGAATAAGGCTCTTCGGCAGGCCGTGGATCAGTCTTTCCATGCTATCACCATTGACGGTGATACCAGCACTAATGACATGGTGGTCATTTTGGCCAATGGACTAGCTCAAAACCCCTGTTTGATGACTGAAGACAGCTCTGATTTTGCCAGGTTTCAGGAAGCCTTGAACTATGTTACCCTGAAGTTGGCCAAGATGATTGTCAAAGATGGTGAGGGAGCGACCAAGTTTGTGGAAATTAAGGTCAAAAGAGCCCGAAATCGTGATGAGGCTAGACAAATAGCCTACTCGGTGGCCGAATCTCCCCTGGTGAAAACCTCTTTCAGCGGGGGGCGGTGTATGTGGGGTCGGATTTTGGCGGCGGTTGGCTACTCAGGGATACCGGTTGAGCCGGATAAGGTCAGTGTTTTCTTTGGCCCGGTGCAGGTGGTTTCAAAGGGCGTCGGTACGGGGAAAGAGGTCGAGGCCAATGGCATCATGGAGGGGAAAGAAATTCAGATTGTTATTGATCTTGACCTTGGTCAGGAGGAGGCCACGATTTACACCTGTGACCTGTCGACAGAGTATGTAAATATCAATATGGGTTATAGTTGATCTGTACAAATAAGGAGAAAATTTCCCCCCTCTGGTTATTATAAAGTTTTAGGAAAGAGGTTTAAGGAGAAAACCCTTTTTCAAAAGGGTTTTCTCCTTAAAAAACAAAAGGAGAGCTTTTTAGCATTGGATCGAGACGAGTTAATTTCCTATCTCAATGAGTATTTGGGGGCAGACCGCTTTCAGGATTACTGTTACAATGGTCTTCAGGTGCAGGGCAGCCGGGTAGTGAATAAAATCGTTTCAGGAGTTACCCTCAGCCAGCGCCTGATCCATGAGGCCATACTCCGCAGGGCAGAGCTTATCTTGGTTCATCACGGCCTGTTCAAGGGAGATATTCCGGATCCGCCTCGCCTCTGTGGTGTATTGCGGGAGCGGCTGGCTCTTTTGCTTGGCCAGGACATCAATCTGGTCGGCTATCATCTGCCACTTGATGCTCATCCTGAGATCGGCAATAACGCCTTAGCTTGCAAAGAGCTTGGGATGCAAAATCTAAAACCGCTTGATGTTGGTTTTATCGCTGATCTGCCTGCTCCTCAAGCCCTTGATCTTCTAGTCGATCAAGTTCAAAAGCTGTATGGCCGGCAGGAGGTTATGACCTTTGGGTTTGGCCCTGAGCAGGTTGGCAGAGTAGCCATTATCAGCGGTGGAAGCTCATACCTTTGGGAGGAGGCTCAGCGGGCCGGAGCAGACCTTTTTATCTGTGGGGATATGAAAGAATCCATGGTGCGAAAGATCGAAGAGGCCAAATTTAATGTCATTGTAGCTGGGCATTATCACACTGAGACTTTGGGGATTCGGGCCCTGTCTAATCTTATTCAGGAAAGATTTCAGATCGAGGTAGCCTATGTAGATATTCCTTCACCGGTTTAGTCACAAAGAGGTGGTGAAACAAAAGAGGGCGGCTGGACTAAAGTTCTCTTCTTTTTTGGGCCTCAATCCGCCACCCTTACAGTTTTTGGCCTCTCCAGAATTTTTAGCCAACTGCCGCGGCCTCACTTTTATTTGAGGTTGTGGTCTTGTGGCTCTTCTGTAAAGCCAGCCGCGCCCAGGAAATAGCCTCACCGATAGCGTTGCAGCCATGGCAGCCTAGGCAGCCAGAATTTTCCCCAGCCAGGCTATCTACCGAGTTTTCGACCAGAATTTTTCCTGCCTCAAGGTGGAGTTGCACCAGCAGCTCTTCATCTCGCTCAAGGTATGAGGGAACGAACTCACCCAACTGGGCACTTCCGACCCGAAGCCAGAGGAGAGAGGTCATTACTCCGACTTTAGCCGCTTTCTCAATCCCTCGCAGGATAAGCTCATAGTCATCATCAAAACCGAGAATATTGGTCGTGAAGACCTTTCCCCAGCCAAAGCAGGCTACGGCCAGCTCCCAACTCCGCAGGTAATCCTCCTGAGAGAAGGCTTTGGCTTTGCCGGGGCAGATTTGTCGTCTGATGCGCTCATCGAAAAATTCCAGGAATATGCCGATTGAGTCGCTGACTTGGCTCAGCTCCTTCATTAGGGTTGGGTCGAAAATCGGCTCGATCTGAACATGAATCGACAGAGCGGTTTTCTCCTTAATCAATCTGGCTTGAGATATCAGTTCTCTGGTGGTTTTCTCTGGGGATTCAAAAGTGCCGCTGGTCAGGGTAACCGAGCGGATCGGATTGTGAGCCATAGCCAAGGTGAGGTAATCGAGGTTCTCCTGATCTGGTAGCCGCTCATAGAAGTTAAGTTTATTGATCAGCAAATTGGCCGTGCAATACTTGCACCCTTCGTCACTTTCAAGATGCCTGCAATTCCGATACAGGCAGATCGAGAAGGTCCCATAGGGATGAAACCTTGCTTTTGAAAGGATGTTAGTTTTTCGGCCATTGGGCAATATTCCTCTCCAGTTGTTTGGCACCTTTTCCAAGAAGATATCTTGGCCATCTGCCTGCAATATCTTTCTCTTTCCCTCTTTACCCATGCGGTTCGATTGGTTTTCTACCCAACATGTTGGCAAAGCATATCGGGCCAGATAATGTTCTTCGGGAAGGATGAGCAAGCTTATCTGACTGCTGTGGTCTCCTGGAGATTCGCCGACATAGCTAGCCACACCTTGCGGTCCTGCTCCTCCCTGTTTTGATTGAAGGTGAAGTACGGGTTTTGAGCCAGGCGGCAGGGTAATGCCGCGAGAGCAAAGTTTAATGCGGTTTTTTAATCTTTTTAGCGCCTTCTCTTGGCTATCGCCCCTCAAAGCCTTTCCCTCCTGATACGAAAAAAGTGGGTTTTTAGCAATTATTGAACACTATACCCAAGTAAGATCGTATCAAGAAGTGTTTTATCACTACTTATTTTTTAAAATTGTTTTTGGGAAAGAGGAGCGCTTCCGGTAATGAGGCCAGCCAAAAAACCTTCAGCTTTTCCTTGTCCTCGGCCTTCTGGGAAAGAGCGCTTCTAGGGTCAGATGCAGATTTTGATGAGGATAAATATTTGGCTTTTTGCTCCAGGCAGCCTGGAGAGCCTCGGTATACGACCAGTCTGGGTGGGAAGCATATAGGTAGGCGATGCCAATTGAGCCTGATCTGCCAATTCCAGCCCGGCAATTGATGCACACCCTGCGTCCTTGCTCAACCTGTTGCTTGATCCAGGATACAGCCTCCAAAATCTTTTCTGAAGGAATCGGATTATGGGCACCATCGGGCAGGGCAATCTTTTTATATTCGATTCCGCTTTCTGGAAAGCCGAAATTCAGCTCTTCGGCCATATTCAATACGGCTTGGAAGCCAAGCTCAGGGGCTTTTGAGGCAGCAATGAGATTGGCCACAAATACACCAGGGGCAATCTCCTCAGCCTGCGGCCCTTGGGTCCAGTCCATCTCAGGAGAGGGAGGGAGAACGGTTAAGGCTCCATTTTGTCCATAGGCTCCGGCCCACTGCCAGCAGGCGGGATAGGGTTGTCCGTTTTTCTTGAGTCCGACCCTGACGGTGTACTCGAATCGACCCTGGTCTGTGGGCATGAAAGAGCCGTGAAATTCAAGAAGATTTGCGGCTGGTGATGAATTTAGGTACATGGGGACTCCATGCCATGCACCCTCTGGGCTGAGTTTGTCAATGGCATTGGTCCAGATTTCCGCCACCAGGCTTTGAGGTGAGCAACAGGGGGAGGCAGTAGCCTTTACCATCACGCCGAAGGGCTCCAGCATGTACAGGGTGCGGGATGAGCCTAGGGGTGGCTGAATCTCTGTGATCTGGACAAATTGATCAGTCATAGTCTTTTCTTCTCCCTTCTTCTCCCTCGTTTGTCATGGTTTATGTTCATCATGGTTTATGGATAATGTCAGTGGCTTTGAAAATCTGCTGTGGTCTGGTCTGGACAATAAAAATTTTCCCATCCTTAATTACCCCTTCAATATCCTGGGGCTGATTTCCCCAAGCCGCTTCGATCATGATTGAGATCAGAGCAACCTGGCGAATCAGGGGCGCCCATTTATCCTTCTCCAAGCAGAGTAGATCGTTTGAATAGTCACTGACGACCCTGACCGGAAGGCCATCGGCTCCGATCACCCAGCGCCACCCCTTGGTGGCAAAGCCTATCCGTTTCAATTCCCCTGAGCTTCGCTCATATAGGAGCTGGTATCCCTGCCCTTCTGATCCTCCGACTAGTGATTCTCCAAGGCCCTGGACCAGCTCGATGTATAGTTGATCACGGCTTTCAGACAGAGCCTGACTGCCAGCAGAGGCTAGGGGATAATGAGTATGGACCACAAATGCATAATCGGCTAAAATCAACTCCTGGATCAACACCGCCAGGTGAACATCTTGATGAGGGATTCCTGCCCTGAGGCGGTTAGTTACTGCCCGCAGGCTCCATTGAGAAGCCCAGACCTTTTTCAAAAACCGTGGCAGCTCCTCAAGATGTACCCCTGGGTAAGACTCATATAGACCGGCGGCGCTATAACTTTCAAGGTCCTCGGCATTGGAGCTTGAGCGGAGAATCAGGGGGACATTTGGGCCAAGTCTTTCCTGCACAGCCTGCCTTAGCCTGAGGCAGTAATCCTGACTTATATCGAGCGATTCGATCAGCTTTCGCAAGGCTTCAAGTTGCTTGCCCAACTGACTACTATCCGCTGCCGCCACTGACTCCTCGCCCCTGGCTAAGCTGTCGGTTATCTTGCGGTATTCGCTGCTTGCTTTAGGGTTAGCCTGCAATAGCAGCTCGAAAACGCCAAAGGGTACGGCTATAGAGTCCGGTACCTGCACCTGGCCGCAGAGCCGCTCCCTGAGCAGTCGAAGTTGATATGCCTTTGGGCCGACAGTTGAAAGCTCATACTGTTCTGGATAGACTAAAGTTAATGCCCCAGCGCGGCTCACCACTGGCAGAGAAAATCCCCGGCTCTTGACTTTTCCGGCAGCAGGATGAGCCAAAGGGGAAGGTGGGTCAATGGTTGTAACCTGGATTTGATCCTCATCGGCTAAAAGCTCGATCCAAGCTCCTTCATACTGTTTAAGCTTCTGGTAGTCGGCTTCCTCTTCAAGGCAGATCCAGACTACCCCCTGCTCCCTGGCCCTAATACCGAAGTGGCTCAGCCTATCCCGCGCTATTCGACTGATCATGGCGGCTATGCCTTCAGGGATATCTTCATCCCCGCGCAAATGTTCTAAAAGCAGAATCAGGGGAGCCTCACCGAGCAAAGAAGATGAGGGCAAGGATGAGAGCTCATCCAGCCTGGCTACCTTCCCCTGCACCCGTCCAGGCACCAGCACCTCGGTTGCACTCCATCCAGCTATTTGCCGCAGGGTATGTCTAGCCAGAGTGAGCAGCCGGGAAAGATAAAATAGCCAGTCATGGCGCAGGCTCTCCTCGCTGAAGGTTTGCCAAACCTTTGGGCTGATCTCAAGCAGACGGCCAAGTAGCTCTGCTTTGGGTTGATATAGGGCTATGCGGCTCCTTGCCTGGGTTTGGATAACATGGCCAAGACGGGCCAAAATAGCCTTTCCCTCAAGATACCAGTCTTCGGCGCTTTCCTCTTTTTGAGTCTGCTGCTTTATGCCGCATCGCTTACCCCTTTCTAGCCACTGCCTAAGGTGCTGTTGGATTAAGGGAATCTCAGCCTCAGGCGGAGCATCGGCAGAAAGGTGCAGGATAAGGAGATCGAGAAGATCAAAGCAAGAAAATAGTGATTCTATGAGATGGTGGTGGCTGCGGTCGAGGCTGTCAGTGGATGATAGGGCATTGAGAAGAGATGCGGCCAGGGCTTTGGCATAGTTTCCAAGGGCCAGGTCAAGGTGCAAAAATTTACGGAGGTCATCGCTTGTCAGGCTACTGTGTAGGATTCTTGACCGAAGTTCAAGCCTTAGCTCAGCAAGTGAGCAGATGGCCTCAAAGAAAGCAGGAGGTGATGAGCCATGAGCCTTCTGTTTTTCTTTCAGAGCCAAAAGGTTTTGCAATTTCTGCCAGAGGTCAGAATCAGCCTGTGGTTTGACCAGGACAATTGCCTCCTCGACTTCCATACCACCGAAAAACTTCTCAAGGAGTGTAAGAAGCTCATCGAAAACCTTCCTAGTCGCTTGGGCTTTTTGGGCATCATAGGTTGGAAGATGCCGAATGGAGCGACAGTCTCCGTAGAGGTCCAGAAGTGGGATGAACACCTTTTGGCCATTATCCAGCCGCTCCTCTTTAGCTAATCCTGCCTGCCAGAGGCTCTGATAGAATTGGTTGATATCTCCCCCAGAGTCCAGAAAGGCCAGATATGCTCGGCAAATAGCCACATCTTCAGGTCCGCTGGCATTGTGGAGCTTCTGGTGGAAATCAGACACAAATGGGTCATAGATAATCCGTATCTGGTGATCCTTACACTCGAGAATCTTGAGCCGGATAGCCAGGCCAATATCCTGTAGATTCCGGCCTGATGAGGGGAGATTTCCCAGCATCCGCCGCCAGATCGGCAGAAAGCGGGGACGCCAGGCGAGCAAGAGTTCAGAAATTTTCTCAGCTAGCCTTAGAATCTTCGGGGCCAGGATGTAAGTCTGTCGGTCGTAGTGGCGGCGCCAGGGAAGATGGCCTTGAGCCGCATACTGTAAGTAAATTTCAAGCAGGCTAAGCACAGATTCAGTTGGCTCAAACTCATCGAGCAGATGGCCGATAAATTCAAGCCGCATCCCCATCTCCCAATGTTTTCGGCTCTCATGGGCTAGGATTCGTCCTAAAATCGACTGGATCAGGGGGGCTTCCCCTTGCTGGGAAGCTGCAAGAGTCAGGAGGAGTGGAATATCTGATCTTGCTGGCAGAGGGATGATATAATCCTGCTGTTGGTTGTTATCCCAGGTGTGGCTTTGGGGAAAATAGAGGACAAAGAGAATTTGTCTGATATTCAGACTCGTTGGAATAGTTATGGTAATTGAAAAAAGGCCACTTTCTCCCGCCTCAATCATGGGAGTTTGCACAGCCAGGCCATCCCGACAATCCACTGTCTCTGGCGGTCGGATGATCGGCGGCGGAAGAACCCAGCCTGATGGGCATTTTTCATAAGCGCTAGCCCAAGGGGGGGTGTAGGCGACGCCCCAGTGAAGAAGGGGTTTTTCAGGGCAATGGGCGACAATAACCAAGATCAGCTCTGGCTCTTGCGGCCCTGAGTGCTCACCCCTTGGGTGTGCCTCCCTTGAGGGCTCCTCCCTTGGGTGCTCCCCCAGTTTAAGTTGCCAGCAGATGCCCCCCTCTTTTCCCGCAAGCAGAATCGAGCCTGTGCGGCTGTCTATTGCAGCTTCACTTTTTTTATCCAATCCAAGAATAGTTCTGCTTCTCCTTGAGTTAATTAGCGATACGTATCTTCCTGCCTGCTACCTACGTATGGTACTAAATATTGACCAGTTGATCAAGAAAAATTTTGGAAGGAACCCTTTTAAAATTGGAAGGAACCCTTTTGAAAAAGGGTTCCTTCCAAACCATCCTCCTAAAACTTTAATATTAAGATATTAAAGTTTTAGGAAAGGGGCGAAAGGGGAAAACCCTTTTTCAAAAGGGTTTTCCCCTTCTTTTAATCTGGGATTGAAAAACGAGAAAAAAAAAGTTATGATGAAGAAGCTTTTTGCTTCCTGATCACTAAAACTTGATAAGGAAAATCATCATGATCAACATTACGAGATTGTATTGCGGAGAGGAGACTCCGAGTGATGATCTTCGGTATGGCCGAAAAATCAACAAAACTCATCATGGGCTTGGCCAGGGTTGGGAAGGGCTGACTAACAGCCGTATTCCCTTGAGTGCTTCTGAAAGGCGGCCTATTGTGGTCTGGAACTCAACCAGGACCTGCAATTTGAAATGTGTTCACTGCTATACTGATTCGGAGAATATTCCCTATCAGGGAGAGTTGACCACGGATGAGGCCAAAGTGATGCTGGCGGACCTTGGAAGATTCAAGGTGCCGGCTATTCTCTTTTCAGGCGGAGAGCCGCTGATCCGCAAAGACCTTTTTGAGCTAGCTGCCTATGCCCTGGAGCAGGGAGTTAAGCCGACCCTGTCAACTAACGGCACCCTGATCACCAAGGAAGTGGCTCGCCAGCTGAAAGAGGTGGGCTTTACTTATGTAGGCATCAGCCTGGATGGGATCGGTGAGGTGAACGATCAATTTCGAGGGGTTGCGGGCGCGTTCGAGCGAGCTATGAGAGGGTTTAGGAATTGCGTTGAAGTTGGGCAACGGGTAGGTTTGCGCCTGACTTTGACCCGCAGAAATGCCAAGGACCTGCACAGAATTTTTGACTTTATTGAGGCTGAAGATATTGATCGGGCCTGCTTCTATCATCTGGTTTATTCCGGTCGGGGAATTGATATCCGCAATGATGACCTGACGGCTGAAGAATCCCGCAAGGCTATGGACATCATTTTGGAGCGGAGTGAGGATTTTGCCAGGCGAGGGCTGGCCAAAGAGATTCTGACTGTAGACAACCATGTGGATGGAATCTACCTCTATTTGAAACTGAAACAGAAAAATCCGCAGCGGGCAAAAGAGGTCATGGAGCTTCTGACCTGGAATGGCGGAGGGCTTTACTCCACTGGGGTTGGTATTGGTGAAATTGATTTTTGCGGGAATGTGCATCCAGATCAATTCTGGTTGGATTATACCCTGGGGAATGTCAGGGAGCGGCCTTTCTCGGAGATTTGGATGGATACGAGAGATCCGATCATGGCTGGCCTAAAAAATCGAAAGCCCCTGCTCAAGGGAAAGTGTAGCCGGTGTCGGTGGATCGATGCCTGCGGTGGCTCTTTTAGGGTGCGGGCCCTGCGAGTTTACGGCGATCCCTGGATGGAAGATCCTCAGTGCTACTTGACTCCTGAGGAGTGCGGAATCAGCGATCAGTGAGCGATCAGCTAGCAATCAGCGATCGGTGATCTCCGAGAGGGGAAAAAGGCGGGCGGCAAGTTAATGATTAAAGCTTTGGCGGTCGGCAAGTCGCTGATTAACTCTTTTCTTTATGGGTAGTTAGATGGTGATTTTTCAGGCGATATTTTTCCTTGGATTTTTCCATGGCCTTAGGGGAGATCATATCATTGATATTTTAAATTCTGACCAAGCCGATGAGATCTACTATCGGCCATCTCTGGTTTCGGGCAAGGTAGGGCTGATCCACCTTGGATATGTCCTGGCCTTGGTCATTCCGCTTTGGCTGCTAAGAATTAAACTCTCTGGCCTGGGGTATCTTTCATCCCGGCCTGCTATTGGAATCGCTCTCTGGGCCTTGGGATTGCAGAGTTTGTATGAATTTTTTTGGGTACCGCCAAAGCAACTTCACCAGCACGAACACTCGCATCAGCTCGATCATGCTCATGCTCCCAAAGAGCTTGATCGGCCAGAATCAGGAGCCGCAGAGCATCAACCCCCTTCTTATACTCATCGGCATGAGCACCTGCATTTTCATGCTCCGCAGGCCAAGCAAAATCACACTCATCAGCACAGCGCCAGAAAGCTCAGCCGCCTTGGCAGCCTCCACAATCACTTCTCCACCCTAGCCGTCTCCATGACTGCTCTCGTTTTTCCCTTGAGCGGAATCCTGATTTCCCTGGCTGTTTTTTTCTGCGGGCTGTTTTTGTCGGTCTATTTTTTAGGGATTGTGTACCGAAATAAGGGAATTGATCTTATGGGCAAAATTGATCATCTGTCCATCTTGCTGCTGGGATTAAGCTGCGGGCTAGCCGGCCTTTGGCTGGTTGCAGGCTGAAAAAAGCCGCTTTTTTTCACCAGATGCTCTTTTCTCATTTAGCTATGATTTCCAAGGCTTCCTCAACAGAAATATTCTCATGAACCATTTTACAGATCGCTCTCACCATGGCCTGCTTTTTTTCGTGCTGGAAGATATTGCGGCCAATTGACACCCCTGCTCCGCCAGCCTCCAGGGCATCTTTGATAATCTGGAGGATCTCTCGTTCGTTTTTAGTCTTCTCTCCTCCGGCGATCAGAACCGGAATAGGGCAGCCCTCAACTACCTGTCTGAAGGATTCCGGAGAGCCTGTATAGCTTACCTTGACCAGATCGGCTCCGAGCTCGGCCGCGATCCTGGCGGCATGTTTTACGCCCTCGACGGAGTTTTCATCCTGGAATTTTTCACCCCGGGTGTACATCATGGCCAAAAGAGGCATTCCCCACTCAAGACATTTTACCGATACCTCGCCAAGGTCATGGAGCATCTGTGATTCACTTTCCGCACCGATATTAATATGAACCGAAACCGCATCAGCACCGATTTTTAGGGCCATCTCTACCGTATTGACTAAAACCTTGGCATTCGGATCCGGTGCCCAGACCGTGCTGCCCGAAAGGTGAAGAATCAATCCTATGTCCCTTCCGTGCTTGCGGTGGCCGTGGAGCGGAAGCCCAATGTGTCCCAGCACGGCATTGGCGCCTCCCTCGGCGATCTCATTGACCATATCCCGCATGTCAACCAGGCCCTTGATTGGGCCGAGAGTTACCCCATGATCCATGGGTACAATAACCGTCCGACCCGTGTTCCGATCAATAATTCTCTCCAGTCGGATATTTTTACCTATACCCAGCATGGCCTTATCCCTTTCTTTAATGGTTTGAATTTTCTTCATGATCATCAACAAACAACAGGTTGTAGATGTCATCGAATTTTTTGACGTAGTGAACCGCAAGCCCCTCCTTGATGTAGTCGGGAAGCTCGTCAAAGTCTTTTTTATTTTCCCAGGGGAGGATCAGTTCCTTGATATTCGCCCGGCGGGCAGCGATAGTCTTCTCCTTTACCCCGCCGATGGGTAAGACCTGGCCAGTGAGAGTAATTTCTCCAGTCATGGCTATATCTGGCCGGACCGGCTTTTGCAGCACTAAAGAAAGTAGAGCCGTAGCCATGGTTATTCCGGCTGAAGGACCATCTTTGGGTGTGGCCCCTGCCGGAACGTGGAGATGGACAAAGTGTCGATCAAAATACTTCGGATCAGCCTGATATCTTGGCAAAGATGACATAATGTAGCTATAGGCAATTTCGGAAGACTCTATCATCACTTCCCCTAATTGGCCTGTCTGTTTGAATCCCTTTCGCCTGGAGAGGATCCCTGCGGCCTCGATCGACAAAATAGCCCCTCCGGTTTCGGTCCAGGCTAGACCTGTGGCCACTCCGGGGATTCTCTCCTTGCTGATCTCCTCCTTGGCAAAGAGCGGCATTCCTAGGTATTCTCTTAAATTTTGTGGCGTTACGATCACGGCTTTTTTCTCTCCACTGGCAAAGTGGCGAGCGGCTTTGCGGCAGATTTTCTTGATCTGATTTTCCAGGCTCCGCACGCCTGCCTCGCGGGCATACTGGTCAATCATCTGCCTGAGAGCATCTTCCTGAATAATCACCTTTTTGCGGCTTAGACCATGATTTTTGATCTGTTTGGGGATTAAAAATTTTTTGGCAATCTCAAGCTTCTCTTCCAGAACGTATCCAGAAAGCCGCAGGATTTCCATCCGGTCAAGCAGGGGGCTGGGAATGGTATCTGGCTGATTGGCCGTAGCAATAAAGAGAATATTGGACAGGTCAAACCGGACATCAATAAAATGGTCAAGGAATTCCACATTTTGCTCAGGATCAAGGACCTCCAGCAGGGCAGAGGCAGGATCCCCTTGAAAGCTTTTTCCCACCTTGTCAATCTCATCGAGCATGATAACCGGATTTGAGGTCTGGACAACCTTGAGACTTTGAATGAATTTGCCCGGCATGGCTCCAATATAGGTTCGTCTGTGGCCTTTAATTTCCGCCTCATCCCTCATGCCGCCAAGGGAGAAGCGATAAAATTTCCTGCCCAAGGCTCGGGCAATGGATTTGCCAAGGGAGGTTTTGCCTACCCCAGGTGGGCCGATAAGGCAGAGAATAGAGCCAGTGATACTCTTTCGAAGCTTTCCAACGCTTATAAATTCAAGGATCCTTTCCTTGACATCCAAAAGGCCATAGTGATCCTGGTCGAGTATCTTCTGGGCCGCCTCAAGGTCGTAATTGTCTTTTGACTGCTTTCCCCAAGGCAGCGAGGTCAACCATTCCAGATAGTTGTAGGAAACATGATACTCTGGAGAGGCAGGCTCAAGGAGTGAAATCTTCTCTAGTTCCTCATCGACAACCTTCATCGCCTCCGGGCTGAGCTTTAACCTTTTGATCCGCTTGATGAATCTTTCGGCCGCCGCGGCCCGCTCATCCTTGACGATCCCTAATTCCTTCTGAATAGCCCGCAGTTGCTCCTTCAGGAAGAAGGTTCGCTGATGCTTGGATATTTTATCTTCGATCTGCTTGGTGATCTTGGCCTGAAGCTTGGTTACATCGACCTCTTTGCGCAGCAGCAGCAGCACCTTGTCGATTCGTTCTCTGATTTTGATCGTCTCCAGAACCTCCTGGAGCTCCTCTCGGTCAGCAGTGGTCAGAGAGGCAGCAAAATCAGCCAGCTTGCCAGGCTCTTCCAGGGTGGAGCGGGTCAAAAATATTTTCAATTCTTCTTTGAACAGGGGGTTTAGCTTCAACAGTTCCTTAATGGAGGAGACGATAGCCATCGAGTAGGCCTTTAGTTCTTCATTCATTGAGAACCTAGCCTCGTGGTAGTATTCCACTTTTCCGATTGGATAGGGATGTTGAGTTACGATTTCCCGCAGCCGTATCCTCTCCTGGGAGGAGATAAGGACATGCAATTCATTTGTTTCCGTAGGAATAAGCTTGAGAATTTTGGCCGCGACTCCAACCTGGTATATATCCTCCAGGCCGTAAGTCTCCTTTTCCTCTTCCCCTTTGGTCAGGAATAGGCCAACCGTTTTATGGGTTGAGTGGTGAACGGTTTCAATGGCATTTTTCAGGATATCGTTTTCAATGATGATGGGAATAATAATCCCTGGAAATATCGGGCGATCGTTGATTGGAATAATCGCCAAATTTTCCGGCAGAATTTCTGAAGCCAGAACGATCTGCTTCTCTTCCTGCTCTAGGTGGGGTTCCAGTATGTTTTGATTTTCACTTCCCATAATGATCACAAAAACTCCCTATCTTTTATCCAATGAAAATAAAGATATTCAAAACTAAATTTATAACATAGTCTTAGACACAATAGCAAGAGAAAAACAGATTTTCAAAATTCGAGATTGCTTAACTCAGAGGGGTTGTTTTTGTATTTTAGGTTTAAAAAATCAATCTTCTCAGATAGGCCAAAAGCTCTGCTTCTAGGGAGCGAATTTCAGGATAAGGGGGCAGCAGGCGACAAATTTCCTCTACATATTTTCGCTCCAAAATCCGCTGGACAGTAGGCAAAAAATTTATGTCAAAGACCCAGCCAAGAAGCAGCAGCTTGAAATCATTTCGATTTCGTACATAGGCTAAAGAAGATATTCGATGGTGGCTAAGATCGGCCCATATGGCTTCAGAGTAGCCCTCAGTGTCTGGCAGATTCCACTCGACTGAGAAATTTTTCTGCTCCGGAGGAGAATGAAAATGGTCGAGAAATACCCGAAAGATATCAAGCTTGTCTGCATCCCGCAACAGCCGAGTGAGCTGCACGGCCTGCAGGTTCTCCATTTCAGGAACATGCAGGGTGTTATGATACTGAATAGCCCAGCGGATCAATTCTTGCTCTGTCGGAGAGAGTTTAGCCAGGAGCTTGTGCTCATCTAGCACTCGCAAGGCCAGGAGAGCGTGGTTTTCAGACCGATCGTCCCTGAAGGTGCCGTATTGTTGCCACTGCCGAAATCTGCCAAGATCGTGAAACAAAGCCGCGGCCTCAGCCAGGAAAAGTTCCTGATCGGTGAGGCCAAGATCGTGGCCAAGACTTAATATCTCCTGACAAACCCTTAGGGTATGCTCCTTTTTGAGGATGATGTTTCGCTCCTGCTCCGCAGATGAAGAGGAGAAGGTGGCCACATACTGTGAAAACCAGGCTCTAAAATAAGCTATTATTTCCCTATCCATATATCGCTTATCGCTTGATCCAGATTCAAAAATGCCGCCACAAAGGCTGCTAGAAAAAAACAAGCGGGAGATTGAGGTTTACAATCTCCCGCTTATTATGCATTACCTTTGGGTAAGAATCAAGCTCAAAACGGGATAATCCCCCCATTAAAATCACACCCCCGTTAAAATCACAGCAGCCACAGTCCGCTGATAACCGCTGCCGGAACCGAGGTAGTGGCTGGGGCTACAGTAGTTGCTGGTATGGTCGTAGCCAAGGGAGCTGGAGTTGTGGCCACAGGGGTAAGAGTTGTAGTTGTGGGAGCAGGAACAACTGTGCTAGTTGTCGGCGGTGCCGGTATCTGACTGACAAGCTCCCAATAGGTCTTCTGTAAACCTGCCAGTCCGCCAAGCCCTCCGTCAAGGCCGGTTACCCTGAGCAGATAGTCCTGCAGGGCTGCATTGCCGCTATTGAGGCTCAGGAGCCCGCCAAGGCCGCTTCCTAAAAGACTGCTACCCGAAAGCCCACCACCGCTCAGCAGCAGACTGTTGTAGAGCCCGCCCATCATGCCGCCATAGAGCCCGCCGTACATACCGTATAGGCCGCCGCCCAGCAGGCCGCCGTACATACCGTATAGGCCGCCGCCCAGCAGGCCGCCGTACATACCATATAGGCCACCACCCAGCAGGCCGCCGTACAGCCCACGGCCATATAGGCCACCACCCAGCAGGCCGCCGTACATACCATATAGGCCACCACCCAGCAGGCCGCCGTACAGCCCACGGCCATAGAGGCCAGAGCCCAGCAGGCCGCCATAGAGGCTGCTGCCATAGAGTCCGCCGTATAGCCCACGGCCATAGAGACTGCTTAATCCAAATTGCGCCTGAGCAGATGAGGGCAAAGAACTTATGATCAATATTAAACACGCCGCTGCCAATACTTTCAAAAACCATTTCTTTTTCACTGCTTATACCTCACTAACTTTTATTATTTGATTATGTAACTACAGAGCTAAAAAATTAGTTATCAATTGAGAGCTAATATACCTTCTCTATCTACTATATTTTTATATTTTATTGATTTACACCCCCTTTCAAAATTCGGGTCCCATTTCCTGAATTCTTCTATTGACTAAGAATGCAATCAAAATGCCAGTATAGTAGCCACGAGAGAAAACAGCTCGGTATTCTTACCTACAGGTATCATTGGATCAGTCTTTCAGGAAAGGATAATTGAATAGCCCATGTTGCGCCTTGTGGGCTGTAAGTTACGGATAATTATTATACCTTGACATAGGGCTTATGAAGCTAGATAAATTACATAAATTAAAATAGCATAAATTCTCTTTTCCGATCAAGCGAAAACCAAATTCACCAGAATTCACAAGATATTCCTCACATCCCCCCTGGTTGATAGATGTTCTCCATCTTTATTGAAGACTCCCATACTATTCTCACCCCTTGCTATCCTCACCCCTTGATGGGGGAGGCTTTAGTGGGGGGATAAAAGCCTCCTCTTCCCATTAAGGAAGGGAAAATTGCAGGGAACATCTGCCTTGTTGATTTTTTATTTTGACTTTGATCTTCTAGTCATGGTAATATAATTACATTAAAATATTAAATCTCCAGCACCATCTATACATCACTATTTATTACATCATCATGTATCACTGCCGTTGACTTCAACGGTCCGGCATTCAATAACTACAAAACTAAAAAAACTAGAAAACTAAGAAACAATAAATTTACTCCCCATAGACTATAAGGTTTTAGTAAAATTTGGTAAAAAAGAAGGTATTGTTCTTTATAGTTTGGCTTATCATCTTCCATCCTCTGGTAGTCGTCGCTCAATCAGTAGATCTTCCAAGACCGAGCAGACCGAGCCACTTCAGCATAGGACTTGGACCGATTCCTCAGACCCAGCCGCTTGCCAGCACCCTGCCTGATGGCAAGGAGGAAGCTGTGCGGCAGGCTTCAGAAGCGGCCAGGCTGGCTTTTTCCCCCCAGAGCCCGACTGCCCTTATTCCGAGCAGTCCTCCGATGGAGGCTAAAATGCCTATTGGCTCATGGGGCACTGGGCCAAAGCCGCAGATAGGATCAGCTTCTTCTCAAATTCCCCTAATGACCTACTCACTGGCTTATCCTATGCTCCTTAGTACTTCGCTTGCGGTTGAAGATGCCAGCTCCCGGCAGGCTCATTATCAGCAGGTGCAACAATTTGATCTACCGAAAGCAGAGTCGATGCTCTCGGCTCCAATGGTTGGATATGTTTTTACTCCGCCGGCTCCATCACCCTCAAGGGGTGAACCTATTCCCTCGGCGCCATTTCCCTCTTCTCCCTACGTTAGCCCATCGCCCCAACCTATCTTTCCTTATCCGCCGCTGTCAGCTCCAACACCCTTTCCCGCAGCAAGTCCATCTCAGCCAATTTTTCCAGCTTCTCAGCCAATCTTTCCGGCTGTTGATCTCTCCCCTTGGACAGTGGCCGCTGCTCTGCCGATCGGGAGTGCGTATCTTTCTCCAAGACCCTCGTTTTGGCCAGGGCCTGCTTTTGGGGCAACATCATCTCTTGGTTTTTCCTCGCCATACAGGTATGCTTCATACGGATATGGGTTCCCTGCTGGATATGGGTTTCCTGCCTTCAGCCCTTATCCTTTGCCACCACAGCCACCTCCTTATCTTTTTCCCTCCTTCCCATTCTGCCCAGTTTGGTAAGACCTATCTAAAAAGCAGCACTTTGGGTTGAAAAAGAGCGTACTTGATTGATTCGGTCGCACTCCTCGAACATCTGATATTCCTACCCTTATCTTGACTATACCCATAGTATGGGTATAAAATTGGATGGTAAATATAAACCAATTGGAAATAGTAATAATATTTTGTTATTTCATCTGCATCGAGATTTTGACCATATTGCCTAAATTAGATTGCCTTAAGCATAAGCTTTTAAGGTCAGGGGAGATCGGCTATGAAAAAACAAGACTACTACCAGATCCTTGGGGTCAGCCCTGAGGCTTCGGCTGAAGAGATAAAGAAAGCCTATCGGACCCTGGCCCTGAAATACCATCCTGACCGTAATAGTGCTCCTGATGCGGCTGAAAAATTTAAGGAAATTACGGCTGCCTATGGAGTGCTAATTGACGAAAATAAGCGAAGAGAGTACGACCTCTACCGTCAGCTTGAGCAGGAGAAGAGTGCCAGATGTGGATACCGCAGCCAGGATTTTCGATACTCGCCAGAGGATATCTTTCGGGATCTATTCACTAATCCACTTTATAGCACTATTTTCCAGGAACTACACCGGGATTTTTCATCAAAAGGATACACCTTTAATGAAGAATTTTTTAAGAAAGTCTTCTCAGGTTATGCGCAGGTTTTTGTCACTGGCTGGTGGATCAGCGGCTTCCCCCCCGAAGTAGTAGTAAGACAGAGGAGCTGGGGGAAGGGCTTAGGGGGTGATTTTGCCGATCTTTTTGGTCTGTCAAAGGAAGAGAGAGAGGAGGTTCCGGTGAGGCTTTTGCCCACCTCAGCAGGATTAGGGGACAGGCTGCGCCAGTTAGGACAAAGAGTTAAAGGGATGCTCCTTGGAAGACCGCAGCATCAGCAGTTAAGGGAAGGGGCGCTTCAGCGGGCTTCTGGGCTTGATCTTTTATATGAGCTGAGTATTAGTCGGCAAGAGAGTGTAGAGGGATGCAGAAAAGAGCTGATATTCGATAAGGGGGACTCGGCAGCAGAAAGGCTGATCGTTACCATCCCTGCTGGTATTGGCGATGGGACCAAGCTGCGCCTCAAGGGGAAGGGAAAGACAAACTCTCAGGGCGAGGCTGGAGATATCTATTTGAAAATTAAAATTAAGGGCTAAGAATTAGTGGCCTTCTAGCTAATAAAGTGCACAAGCTGCGGCGGCACAAGGCCCGCACGCTACATCTGCACGCTACACTACAATTGATTGGGTAATTGATCCGCTGCGCCACTTGTGTTACGCACTTAGCGAGGAAACCACTCAATGGTCCTTTCGCTAACAAAGCTCGCGATTTGGGCGACCACAGGGGACCGCCCGGACGATTGATTTGGTAAGTGTCCGAGCATAAAGATCTATAACTTACTCAAGTAACGCAAGCGTCTCGCCTGTGCTGGACCAGCGAGGCGCTTATCCTACCAAAACGTTATAATTTATTATGGTCGGATACTTAATTGGATCTGCTCTCACACTTAGCGAGGAAATCACTAAAGAACCACTTAGTGATATAACCTGAATCCAGAGCGAACAACTGAAAAGCTTTATATTCCAGAATGTTAACTCATACATTTTTTGAAAGTTAACTGATTGATTTTAAAATGCAATCTGGCATTCGCTCTGGCATAAGATATAACCAATCACTTAGCGATAGAAATCAATTAGTATCCTGAGGGTAAGTACAGACCGATCTCCTCTTTTTAAAGATCGCTAGATCACTTACTCAATTACTTAAAGATCACTCGATCACTTTAGGCACAGCAAAAAAGGTATCTTCTCTATCTGGTGCATTGGCCAGGAGCTCTTCTGGAGGATATGAAGGCCGCACCTCGTCTTCCCTCATGACATTCTCAAGCGGCAGCACATGAGAGGTTGGGGGAATATCTTTGGTGTCAAGCTCATTTAGCTTGTCCATATACTGCAAGATATTGTCTAGCTGCTGGGTGAATAAAACCTTCTCCTGATCGGAGAGCTTCAGTCTGGCCAACTTGGCCACATATTCAACTTCATTTACAGTGATTTTCACTTGCGGGTGCCTCCTTGATAAGTTTTTTGCATTTTATTTTTTGGTATTTTAATTTTTAAGGCTTATTATTTCTATATTTTCCTTAGCCTGGCATATTTAACCAAGAGTTTTTTTCTCAATCCGCCAAAGTTCACGAAAACTTTGCTATTTTCTCCCTCTCCCTCGCGGCTAAAGATTATCCCCTCACCCCATTGCTGATGATAAACTCGCTCACCGGGCTGGAAATCCTCACTCTCTTCGGCCATATTTTGGCTGTCGGGGAAATTAATCCTTAGTTTGGGTGCCGAAGCCCTTGGCTTGCCGTAAACAAAACTTCGCTCTTGCGCATCTTCTTTTTCTTTATCTATGTCATCTATCTCTAGGGCAAGATATTCTTGTGGAATCTCCTCGATAAAGCGAGAAGGACTTGAGTATTGAGCACAGCCATAAACCATTCGCTGCTCGGCTCTGGTCAAAAAGAGTCTTTTTTCAGCCCTGGTCATGCCCACATAGCAAAGTCTGCGCTCTTCTTCCAATTCCTCACAGCTCATGGTACTGCGGCTCAAGGGGAAGAGCCCCTCTTCCATGCCGGTCATAAAAACAACAGGAAATTCAAGGCCCTTGGCACTGTGCAGAGTCATCAAGGTTACAGCAGCTGACACTTCATGGTATTCATCGACGTCGGATAAAAGACTCACATAGTCAAGGAAGTCTTCCAGGCTGCTGTTCGGATTTTTCTGCTCGAAAGAGCGGATAGCAGAAAGCAGCTCTTTGACGTTCTCGACTCTGGATTCGGCCTGATCCGTTTTTTCTTCCTCGAGAAGATAGGCTAAGTAGTCGGTATCTTTCAGGACAAGTTCCAGCAGTTGCCACAAGGGATGAGAGGTTCGAAAATCTCTCCACCTGTCTAAGAGTTTTAGAAAATGGCCTAGGTTCTGTTTTTGGGTACGGTTTAATTCCTCGGTGTCTAGGATAGCTGCCATGGCCTGAGAGAAAGAAATCTGCCTCTCGTCAGCCAGGGCTTCGATTTTGCCTAAGCTGCTTTGGCCAATTTTTCGCGGCGGCACATTGATGATTCTAAGAAGGTTTACCCGACTGTCAGGATTTGAGATCACCTTCAGATAGGCGATCAGGTCTTTTATCTCCTTTCGTTCATAGAATTTTAGACCACCAACAATCTGATATGGGAGGCCATCGTTGCGCAGGGCTTCTTCAATGGTCCGCGATTGGGCATTGGTGCGGTAGAGAACGGCGAAGCTGCGGTAGTCGGGAAAATCAGAACGCCAAAGCTCCTGGATCTTCCGGCTGATATAGCGAGCTTCTGCATACTCATCTTGGGCTTCATAGAGGGTAATTTTTGCTCCCTCTTCGTTAGCTGTCCACAGCTCTTTGCTTTTGCGCAGGCTGTTGTGGGCGATCATCCGAGTAGCTGCTTTTAGGATATTTTGGGTTGATCGGTAGTTCTGCTCAAGCCTGATGATTTTGGTTTCTGGGAACAGTTTTTCAAAATCGAGGATGTTATGGATATCCGCCCCTCTCCACCGATAGATGGACTGATCATCATCGCCGACCACACAGATGTTTCGGTGCTGCTCAGCCAAAAGAGTGATGATCCTGCTCTGAGCATGGTTAGTGTCTTGATATTCGTCAACCATGATGTATTGGCACCGCCTCTGGTAGAGAGCCAGGACGTCAGGACATTCACGAAAGAGTCTTTCGGTGAATAGCAGCAAGTCATCAAAATCAAGGGCCTGATCCTTAGCTAATGTCTGTTCATAGGCTTTGAAAATTTTGGCCAGGCGAGAGCGGAAAAAATCCCCTTCGACTAACTCGGCATATTGGCGGCTTGAGATAAGGTCGTTTTTCGCCCGCCTGATTTCGGCCAAAGCCACATAGGGTGGCAGGGATTGCGGATAATCATCTACCTCAGCTATGCACTTTTTAATAATCCTTAGCTGGTCTTGAGCATCCATTATGGCAAAATCGTTGCTTATCCCCAGCCGCCCGATGTGCTGGCGTAAGATCCGCACGCAGGCTGAATGGAAGGTGCTGACCCAGACATTAAGATTTTCCGACTGATAAGAGAGCAGACTTTTTAGCCGGTTTTTCATCTCTTCGGCTGCCTTGTTAGTAAAGGTAACAGCCAGGATATTCCATGGCGAGACGCCCTTGTGGGTTATAAGATACCAGATCCGATAGGTGATAGTTCTGGTCTTTCCTGAGCCCGCTCCAGCCAGAATTAATAGCGGCCCCTCGGTATACTGCACCGCTTGGCGCTGATGAGGATTGAGATTGTCGAGAATAGAGCTCATTCCTGCACTGCCTCGATCGGCACTTCGGCGGTATGAATTTCACCGAGAGAGATGCCTTTCTTCCATAGAAAAAACAATCCAGTCAGCGATTCAGGGATATATTGAATCAGGTGAATGACAATGGCGTAACTCAAAGCTAGATGTTTATCTTTCACCCCTCCCAAAAGGAGCCCTTTTATGCAGAAGTAGTGAAAGGTACCGATAAAACCAGGGGAAGAGGGGATGGTTACGCCAAGAAAAATCATAGAGATGAGAAGGATCAATCGCGAGAGGCTCAGGGTAATGCCAAAGCCCAGGGCAGCAAAGAAGTAGATGGCCCCCATTGATAGGCCGATTATGACCGAGAGTGCAGACACTACCAGCAGGTTTCCTCCACAGCGCAAGGCCTCAAGCCCCTGTCCAAAGCCCTGGATTGACTGCTGCACCCGATCAGCCACCTTACCTGAGATCGGCTTGAAAACCTTATGAATCATCTGAAAAAGCCTCTCCTTTTTATACCTTATGAGGAGCATAAAGACACAGATAAGGCCGAACGATCCGCCAGCAAGGAAAATAATATACCCTTTTGCTCTCGGCAGGGGAAGATGCCGCGAGCCTAAGGCCAAAATCAGAAGCAGGGTAATGACATCGAAAAAACGCTCAGTAATGATTGTGGCCAGGGATGAAGCCGCTCTGATCCCCTCGGTTTTGCTCAACACCAGGGCCCTGACCACTTCTCCGATCCTGGCTGGTAGAATATTATTAGCCAGATAACCAATAGTTGTAATTTCAAATAGATCTGTTGTTTTGATTCGTTTTACCGGATTAAGGATATACTGCCATCGAAGAGCCCGAAAGAAAGTGAACAGAAAGACAAAAATGAGCGCCAGCAGAAGATAAAGGTATCGAACTTCAGCCAGAGATCTTCGAAGAGCAGCAAAATCAATATTCCGAAACACCAGATAGAGGCAAAAAGCGCTTATGGCCAAACCAAGAAGAAATTTTTTTTTCAAAATGTTATCCTACTCCTTGAAGATCATCTGTCTGCTGTACATTAAGCTCTGTTTAGGAATTCTCGCCGTCCCCCCATTACCGGGTGTCGCCAGCCTAACCACAGGGCTTTGCCAGCCCTCATTATCACTGGGCTTTCTACCAATCATCACCAGACCTTGCCGCCATTATCCCCTGAGCTTTGCCACCCTAACCACTGCTGGGCTTGTGCCACCATCATCAAGCATGACATTACTCTCAGACATAGGTAAGCCAGGAGGAGAAGGCCGGATTGCGTCCATGAACAACATCAAAATAAATTTGCTGCAATCGGTGAGTTACCTCTCCCCTGCGCCCTGAGCCGATGATGTGGCCATCCACTTCTCGAATCGGCGTAACCTCGGCTGCGGTTCCACAGAAGAAGGCCTCATCGGCAATATAGAGCTCATCACGGGTAAATCTCTTGACCACTACCTGAATATTCTCCCGCTCTGCAATCTTGATAATAGAATCACGGGTAATGCCTTCCAGGATATTGTCTGTTGGCGGGGTATAGAGCACTCCATCTCTGACTATAAAGATATTCTCTCCCGGCCCCTCGGCCACAAAGCCTTCCTGATCAAGCAGCAGGGCCTCATCATAGCCATCCTGGACCGCTTCCCGTTTGGCCAATTGAGAGATAATATAATTGCCGGTCAGTTTGGCCAGATGCAAGCTGATGCCAGCAGACTGTCTGATATAGGATGAGATTCTGATCCGAACTCCCTTCTCCAGCCCCTCTTCGCCAAGATAGCTTCCCCAGGGCCAGACCGCGATCGCCACCCGCACCGGATTCCCTTTGGCATAGAGCCCCATGGCCCCATCTCCGATGAACATGATTGGTCTGATATATCCGGCCTCCAGTTGATTTTCTCTGATAGTCTCTTTGATCGCCTCTCGCAAAGCCTCTTTTGAAAATGGCGAGCTCAGATAGACAATTGCCGCGGAATGAAAAAACCGGTCAAGATGTTCCTCCAGCCTGAAAATCGAGGTGCCTTGGCTGGTTTTATAGCATCGGATACCTTCAAAAACTCCTAACCCATAGTGTAGGGAATGGGTTAATATGTGGACCTTGGCCTGATCATAGTCGATAAGGCTCCCATCCATCCAGATTTTTTTGTTTTTGTTCTCCATTCAGAAAGGTCCTCCTTACGATCATTGGGTAAATGGCCTATAACTATAAAAAGAAAACGAGCGATGATTAGATGCTAAAAGTAAAATTTTCAAACTCTCATTTTACTTTATCTTAATTGGTAAATCAGGTATTGTCAATTTTTTTATACCCTCATTTCCCTTGACCTCCCTTAAGCTGGTGGAGGATAATAGAGGGGAAGGAGGCGAGCGGAGAGTTTGAGAAAATTTATTATTTTTGCAGCTTCAGATGGTACAGCCACAACGGCTAATATAGTAGTCCAGGCGGCCTTGGCCCAATTTCCCGAAGTTGAGGTTGAGATAAAGACCAGAGCTGGGATAGCAGATAGTGAGGATGTGAGTCAACTTGTCCAGCAGGCGGCACAGGAGCAGGGAATCATTGTCTTTACCTTGGTTTCTTCTGAATTGCGGGAATCTATTATTCGAGAGGCTAGAGAGGCCAATGTGGCGGCTATTGATCTTCTTGGGCCATTGCTTCTTAGGTTTGAGGAGCTGTTTAAGGTTGCCCCGCGCGGGATTGCCGGCACGTTTAAATTTCCCCATTCTCGGGATGATCCTCGGATTGAAGCGATCAATTTTACCGTGGATCACGATGATGGAAGGAATCCCTCTTCCCTGGATCAGGCTGACATCGTTATTGTCGGGGTCTCCCGCACCTCCAAAACTCCCTTGAGCATCTATCTTGCTTCCCGCGGCTGGAAAGTAGCCAATGTCCCAATCATTTTGGGCATACCGCCGCTTGAGATCTTAAGCCGGATTGACCAGAGGAAGATTGTCGGGTTGACCATAGAGGCTGAGCAGTTGGCCAAAATTCGAAAAAGCAGGATGGAAAAATTCAATCTCCCTACCAATAACAGTTATTCTGATCTCAATGCTGTTCAGAAAGAGCTCTCTTATGCCGAATCTGTTTATCGGGCAGATACTGGCTGGCCGGTAGTTGATGTTACGGGTAAATCTATAGAAGAAATTGCCCAGGAAGTCATCATCGTCCTGACCCAGAGGCGCCTTGGCGGGGTGAAAAAAGTCTGAAGACGACAGAAGATGGTTTAAGGCGGGACAGGGTTATGAAGACTCTTAGGGAGCTTGAGCTTCTGATCGAATCAATTCTTGATCGGCAGGGAAAGCTGGCCGAAATTTTCAGCCACTATGAGTGGCGGCCTGAGCAGATCAGGATGAGTAAGGCTGTGGCCGCGGCCTTGCTGAATGAAGTGCCGCTTTTGGTTGAGGCCGGCACCGGAACAGGGAAAACCCTGGCTTACTTGATTCCGGCTATCGGCAGCGGGCAGAAGGTAATTGTTTCAACCGGCACTAAGAATTTGCAGGAGCAGATCTACTTCAAAGATATCCCACTTCTGGCTAGGGTAATTTCCAAAAAGTTTCTGGCCTGCAACCTGAAGGGCCGGGAAAACTATCTTTGCCGCAGACGATGGAAGCAGTTTTCAAATTATCCCCGGCGGCTGATGAGCGGTTTGGATCGAGAGCTTATCGGGCGGATGCAGAGCTGGGCCTTGGAGACCAGATCAGGAGATCGCTCAGAGATAGATTTTCTCCCCGATCATGACCCACTGTGGGAAGAGGTCAACTCTAAGAGAGATTTTTGTCTGGGGCAAAAGTGTGATTTTCACTCTGAATGCTTTATAAATCGGCTGAGGCAGGAGGCAAATGAAGCAGATATTGTAATTGTCAACCACCACCTCTTCTTTTCTGATCTTATGTTGAAAGAGGCCACAAATTCCGAAGTACTTCCTCGCTACCAGGCAGTTATCTTCGATGAAGCCCATCAGATAGAAGACATTGCTACCGACTACTTTGGCCTCTCAGTCAGTAATTATCAGATTCAGGAGCTGATCCAGGATATCCGCCGAGAGATGGAGCTTGAAAAAATAAACGCCCCAGCCATCAATGATACCCTTAATCTCCTTGGCCAGAGGGCTAGCGCCTTTTTTATGCATTTTCCGCCTGGGCTGGAAAAGAAGCGGCTGAAATCTGATCTTATCTCTGCCTCCCTTGTCGAGCGATACCAGGCTATGGCTGATACCCTTGCGCTGCTCACCGGTCAACTGACAGGCTTGAGAGCCAAATCCGAGCCCCTCCATAATTGCGAGCGCCGAAGCCGTAACCTGCAGGATAGTGTGCGCTTTATCATGGACATGTCTGATTCAGAATATGTCTATTGGGTTGAAAGCCGGACCAAGGCCGTGTATTTACATGCCTCGCCGATTGATGTCTCGGGCGATCTGAGAAGGCTTCTTTTCAGCAGGCTAAGGCGCTTAGTCTTGACCTCGGCCACCCTATCAGTGGATGGTAGGTTCGACTACCTCAAAGCCCGGCTTGGGCTTGAGTCGGCGACGGAACTTGTGCTCAACTCCCCATTTGACTATCGCCGGCAGGCGGTGATCTATGTTCCAACCCACCTCCCTGACCCCAAAGAGGAGAGCTTCATTTTTCGAGCCGCAGAGGAAATTGAGCGAATTATCAGCCTATCGCGGGGGCGAGCCTTTATCCTTTTTACTAGCTATAAAAATCTTGATCAGATTTTCCACTTGCTTCAGGGCAAGCTTCCCTATCAGCTTCTTAGGCAGGGAGATCGTCCCAAAACTGCCCTTCTTGAGGAATTCAAAAAAGATGTTCACTCGGTTCTTCTGGCTACCAGCTCTTTCTGGGAAGGAGTTGATGTCCAGGGAGATGCCTTAAGTTGCGTGATTATTGACCGGCTTCCCTTTGCCGTTCCGACAGAGCCTCTTACTGAGGCCAGAATCGACTACCTTAGGGAGGTGGGAGGAAATCCCTTTCTCACCTATCAGATCCCGCAGGCGATCATTGCCCTGCGGCAGGGAATTGGACGTCTGATTAGAAGCAGCGAAGATCGCGGGCTTATCTGTATCTTGGATCGGCGACTCCTTACCAAACCCTACGGGAGGATTTTTCTGCAAAACCTTCCTGATTGTCCTATCTGTACCGACCTCCAGCAGGTCAGAATCTTTTGAAATTAGATTAGTTAGCCAGATAGTGCATTTGATTTCATATGTGAAAAATTTTTCGTGTCTGGAGGAAAATTCTCTGAGAAATAAAGAAAATTAACTGGTTGAATTATAAAAGCGTAATTGATTTATCCCCAATATACACATTCTGGCATCTTAAATGCAAACAAAAAATAATGATATTGTCGGACCAAGATTTTGACTCTTATTCCCTTTACCTGATGGATGAATTGCCCAGCGGCCTCTCTTTTTCCTGATTGCTGAACCTGATTAAGCTTGAACTGCAAAATAAGCCTTTTTGTGGGGAGGTGGTGAAATTCTCCTCCTACCCCTTATGTGTTGAGCAACTTTTTAGTAAGGCATTTATCGTGCCAGGTGAAGGATTGTGGATTTTTATGGTATGGAGAGAGATAGACAGAGCCTAAGATACGGGGAATTTATGACTTTGGGTATAAAATTTATGACAAATTTAATTACTTTAAGAATCCTTTTAGGAAGGAGGTGATGCATTTTTAAATATTATCATTTTGATCTAAAGGAGATGAAATTTATCTCACTCCTTGAGGAAGGGAAGGCTGTGGTAAAATTTTTAAGGAAAGGAAAGGAGAAATCGAATCGGAGAAGGAGAAGTAAAGGTAAGTAAAAATATCATGGTGTATTGTATTAAGAGCAGTAAAAGTTTTGGTTTTTGACAATAAATTTATCTTTTTTTAAAGATAAGGTAATAAAGGTTAAGGAAAGAAACAGGAGTTACAATTATGAATTCGAGAAAGAATTGCTTAAGGTCTGCTCTCTTGGGTTTATTGATCCTTATGGGATTGGTTTTGATTTCATCACCGATGGCTCAGGCGGCGGCGGCAAACTGGATAAATCTTCCGCCCTATAATACTCTGTGGCCTCTTTGGTCTCCGCCTCTTTCGCCGAC
>Ga0078972_1000606_pt1 | contig 147350 bp, 124 predicted proteins | sample YelNatPaOPGAMG01_FD_67568 | JGI IMG/M metagenome (GOLD analysis project Ga0078972, IMG submission 67568) | Hot spring thermophilic microbial communities from Obsidian Pool, Yellowstone National Park, USA - OP-RAMG-01 (SPADES assembly) (version 2) | ecosystem: Environmental > Aquatic > Thermal... | reverse complement strand
GTTATTGGAAAAGGAACTGCAAAGGCGTAAATGAACGATCCACTCTGCCTTTTGCTATAACCGGCAGATAGGGACAATCCATCCCCTCAATATAGTGCGGCTGCCACAGGCAGCCGCACTGTTTCTGGCAGGCGGGTAAGCAACAACAATCTCAGAGCGATACCTCCCAGATTACCCGCAAGTAGCTTCCTTCCTGCTTTCAACAGAACGCATGGAAGGGAAGGCAGCTTCAGAAAGCTGGTGAAGTAAGCAGAAGGGTTGCTTTTCAAGTTTGACCTGCGCAGATGTTTGTTTATATTGCTTGTGTGCGTATTTGTAGCGGTAGCCTGAAAGGCAGGCGGTTGGTTTATCCACATTCCGGACTCAGGCCAACAAAAGATATCACCCGGCAGGCAATTTTTAATGTGCTGGGCGATGCGGTAGCCAATTCCCGGGTCTGCGAACTGTTTGCCGGTGCAGGCGGACTGGGAATCGAAGCTCTCTCCCGGGGCGCCACCGAAGTTGTGTTTATTGAGAAAAGTCTAAAGATAGTTCGTTACCTAAAGGAAAATGTTGCCGGGCTGGAAAACGTCCGAATAATCAGGGGCGATGTTTTCCGGGTGGTGCCGAAATTAACCGCTGCCGGTTTTGATATCGTGTTCGCTGACCCTCCTTATCTTAAAGGACTGGCACCAGCGACGGTTGAAATCGTGGCAAAGTATAAACTGGTCAGAATTGGCGGCTGGCTGGTTCTTGAACACAGCCATGCGGAACCGCTACCATTACCGATAGACTGGGAAATTGTTAAACAGCGGATATATGGAGAGAGTTCAGTAACTTTTTATAGGAGGTTAAAATGAGGAAGGCAGTGTATCCAGGAAGTTTTGACCCGATTACGCTGGGACATCTTGATATTATTGAACGGGCAAGCCGTTTGTTTGACCAGGTGATTGTGGCAGTGGCAAAACGGGAGGAGAAAAACCCCTTGTTTTCCTGGGAGGAGCGAATTAAACTGGCTAAAGCGGCAACCGCAGAAATGAAGCAAATCAGTGTTGAGGGTTTTGATGGACTTTTAGTTGAGTTTGTTCGGACCAAAGGTGCGGGTGCAATTATCAGAGGGCTGCGCGCAGTGATGGATTTTGATTATGAATTTCAAATGGCACTGACCAACCGAAAACTTGCCGGCGAATTGGAAACCGTCTTTTTTTTGCCGTCAGAGAAATATTTTTATCTGAGTTCTTCACTGGTGCGGGAACTGGCACGCGCCGGTGCCCGGCTGGACTGTTTTGCACCAGCAGTGGTGGTTGAAGCGCTTAAAATTAAATTCAGGAAATAGGATGCGGTTTGTTGATGAGGCGATAATCTCTGTAAAAGCCGGGGACGGTGGAAACGGGTGCATTTCGTTCCGGCGGGAAAAATTTGTTCCGCGCGGCGGTCCGGACGGCGGAGATGGCGGCGATGGCGGTTCGGTTATTCTCAAGGGGAGTGGACATCTGCAAACCCTTGCGGATTACATTTACCGGCGCCGTTATCAGGCAGGCAGGGGGCAACATGGAATGGGTAAAAATCGCCACGGGAAAAAGGGAGATGATGTGATTCTGCCGGTGCCGCTTGGCACTGATGTGTTTGATGCGCTAAGCGGGGAAAAAATCGGGGAAATAATTAAAGAAGGACAGGAACTGGTGGTCGCCAGAGGAGGAAAAGGAGGAAAAGGAAATGCCCGATTTGCCAATCCGGTTGAACAGGCACCGCGTAAAGCCGAACCAGGTGCACCTGGTGAGAATCGAACCCTGCGTCTGGTTTTGCGCCTACTTGCCGATATCGGCATCGTGGGTCTGCCCAATGCCGGCAAATCTACCCTGCTGCGCGCCCTGACATCAGCCAAGCCCAAGATTGCCGATTACCCGTTTACCACTCTGACCCCGAATCTGGGCGTAATTGCTGGCAAGGATTTTCGGTTTACGGTTGCGGATATGCCCGGAATCATCGCCGGTGCCCATGAAGGCAAAGGTCTGGGTTTGCGGTTTCTGCGTCATATTGAAAGAACCAGGATGTTGCTCCTGATCGTGGATGCTGCAGCAGGTACACCCCAGGCCGATTTTGATATTTTGGAAAAGGAACTAAAACTTTATGACCCAAAACTTTCATCCCGAGCCAGAATCCTGATTTTGAATAAAGTTGACCTGATTAAGGGGAAAAAGCCGGAAATTAATGTGGAAATTCCGGTGGTCTGGGTTTCAGCGCTTCTGGGAACCGGGCTGGACAAACTTGCCAAATTGATTGAAAAGCACTTTCCTGAAGCCAGTGAAGGATAACGAGCTATTCTTTGACCTTTATACTATACCAGGAATAACCGAGTTTCGTCTGAAAAAACTGCTCACGGTTTTCCGCACACCTGCGGCAATTTTTCAGGCTCAACCCGAGGAACTGGTTTCAATTAGCGGTATTGAACTTAAAACTGCACAGGCGATTGTCAGTTATCACCGAAGTGCGGAGACCGAAAGACGGATTCAGGCAGCCCGGGCGTCCGGAGTTCGGGCAATCAGTTATCTTGACCAGGATTTTCCCGAAAACCTGAAAAATCTGCCCCATATGCCACCGGTGCTTTTTGTTCGCGGAAAAATTATAGATTCGGACCGGCTGGCAGTTGCTATCGTGGGGACACGCCGACCATCACATTATGGTGTCCGGATTGCAGAATATCTTGGGAGCGAACTTGCTCGTTCCCGGGTCACGGTGATTAGCGGGCTGGCAAGGGGAGTTGACACCTGTGCTCAGCAGGCAACTTTAAAAGCAGGCGGCAGGACAATTGCGGTTCTTGGTTCCGGGATTGATGTTATTTACCCCCCCGAGAATCGGAAACTGGCTGAAGAAATAGTTCAGCAGGGAGCACTGGTAACCGAATTCCCACCCGGGACCGAGCCGATGGCAATGAATTTTCCAAAACGGAACCGGATTGTTTCCGGTCTTGCCCGAGCGGTGATTGCGGTTGAAGCCGGGGAGAAGTCTGGCGTTTTGAATACCTGCGCCTGGGCAAAGGAGCAAAAACGTCCGGTTTTTGCAATTCCGGGGAGAATCGGTGATGAACGGAGTATCGGCACTAACCGGCTGATTAAGGAGGGGGCTAAAATTTTGACCGCGGTTGGTGATGTGCTGGAATACCTGGGTATGGCTGTTCAGGAAAAGGTTGAGCAAAAGTTGACACTCAATGAGCCGGAGAGGTCATTACTGGAATTAATCAGCACCGAGCCGCTGCATATTGATGAAATTTGTGAAACTTCCGGACTGCCAATGCAGGAACTTTTGAGCCTGCTTTTTCAAATGGAGGTGCGCGGCTTGATTAAACAGTTACCGGGTAAGTTTTTTGTCCGCGCCTGAAAATGTTATTCCTGCGAGAATTCCAGGCTGATGTCTGCTGCCGGCGCCGAATGAGTGAGTGCGCCGATTGAGATGTAATCCACACCGGTACGGGCGATTTGCTGGACATTCTTCAGACTCACACCGCCGGACGCTTCCAGTTTTGCCTGACCGGCAGTAATCTGAACCGCACGCCGGAGTTGAGGCACAGTCATATTGTCAAGCATAATCCGTTTGGCACCAGCAGCAAGGGCCTCGCGGAGTTCATCAATCGTTTTAACCTCAATCATCACCGGCACCTTTGCACCGCTTGCCCGGTTGAGCGCTTCGGTTACCGAGCCGACTAATGTGAGATGGTTGTCTTTGATAAGCACCATATCGTACAGACCCATCCGGTGGTTTTTCCCGCCACCACAGCGCACCGCATATTTTTCCAGTTCGCGCCAGCCCGGAGTTGTTTTGCGGGTGTCCAGTATGACCGCACGGGTGCCTTTAATACGGGATACGAATTTAGCGGTCAAAGTTGCAATGCCCGAAAGGTGACAGAGGAAGTTCAAAGCAGTGCGCTCCGCAGTTAGAATTGACCGTGCCGGACCGTCTATCCGGGCAAGGATTGCCCCGCGACGAAACCGGCTGCTGTCCCGGTAAAACGGTTCAAAATGAACCCGGCGGTCCACAGCCCGGAAAACCTGACCGCAAACTTTGATTCCCGCAAGAATCCCGGTCCCACCGGCAATTAGATGGGCAACCGCCTTCTGCTTTTCAGGAATCAACAGGCGACTGGTAATGTCACCAGAACCAATATCCTCTGCAAGTGCGGCTTTGATAAGTTGTTCAAGTTGCATAAGATACTCCTGTTAGTTAAAACAAATTGCTAACAAATTTAGCCCCGATTCTAAACCATCCCTTGCCAGTTTTATTAAGGCCTGTATCATATCGTCCCTTCTCCTGGTTCAGTAGTGGGAGGTTTGCCTTGCTGTTCAATATTCGCCTGGGTCCGCGCCTGTGCCTCTTCACGACTTTTTTGTTCTGCCTTTTCCCGCTCTATCCGGTGCAGGTCTTCTTTAGTCGGGGCGGTTGATGCATCGGCCGGTGTCTGACTGGCAGGCGCCTCCTTACGCGCCAGCAGTTCTTGGATTTTTCCGAGCACCTGTTCACCTTTAAAAGGCTTGGTTAAATAAGCGTCCGCGCCCATATCCATTCCATGACGCATATCATCCGGGGATGTCCTTGCCGTCAGCATAATAATCGGAATTCCGCTCAAATCCGCAGTTGATTTTATGGTCCGGCACACGGTATAACCGTCCATCTTGGGAATCATTAAATCCAGAATTATCAGGTCCGGTTTCAGTTTGCGCGCCTGCATAATCGCCGCAAAACCATCACCCGCAGTTTCAACCTGATAGCCCCCCTGCTCCAGTCTTGCCTTGATTAATTCCCTGAGATTGTTGTCATCTTCAACAACCAGAATTTTTTTCATTCCGCTCATACTCCCTCTTTTACTGGTAAAATAAAGCTGAAACTCGCACCTTCGCCAATTGTAGAACGTACCCAGATCTTACCATGATGAAGTTCCACAATTGAGCGAACGATTGCCAGCCCCAGCCCAATTCCTGAACCATGCGGTTCAACTCGCTCAAACTTTCCGAATATCCGGTCAAGGAATTCTGCCGGAATTCCCGGTCCCTGGTCGGTTATCGTTACCTTTAGATAACTGGTATTTGCCAGAATCCCGGGCTCGGATAAAACCGGCGCTTCCGGGTCAACAAAGTCAATTTCAATCTGAATGGTTCCAGATTCCGGCGAATACTTAATCGCGTTATCCAGAAGATTATTGAACACCCTGAGCAACCGGTCCGGGTCACCCGCAACCGGTGGCAGTCGGGGCGGAATCCGGCGAACCACCTTGAGATTTTTCTTGGTAATCAAAAGTGCCAGACTCTCCAGCGAAATATTGATGATGTCGTTGAGGTCAACCGCCTTCAGATTCAACTCCAATTTCCCCGCCTCCATCCTGGAGACCTCAATCAGGTTATCAATCATCCGGTTTAATCGGTCCATTTCCTCCTGGGCAATGGAGAGAAACCGCCGCTGTTTATCATCCAGACGTCCGGCTGCAGTATCCGCGAGTAAGGAAATTGCTTCCCTGATTGCCGCCAGAGGTGCACGCAAATCATGAGAAACCATCGCCACAAACTCGGTGCGCATCCGCTCTGCCTGTTTCAGTTCAGAAATATCGTGAAGGTAGCATAGCAATAGATGTCGGTTTGCCTGCTCCAGAGGTACGACCTGCAGTTCACAATCAATCTCCCGCCCGGTGCGATGCTGAAGTTTGACCTCCTGACGGGTGGTGGTCAAAAACCGGTGCGGTTCTTCAATGAACTGGGTAATAGTTTTCCGATAGACTGGTGCTACCAAGCGGTCCAGAGACATTCTGCCCAATTGAAGCGAGCTGTATCCGGTAATTTCCTCAAAACGGCGGTTCACATAGATAATCTGACCGTTTTCAATAATACAGATGCCATCAACCGCATTTTCCATTACCTGACTGCTTACCCAGGCATCAATTTCCCGATTTATTCCGGTAAAAGTGGACTCCACAACCGTGCCGATAAACCAGTTCTCCCGCCCAATTATTTTTCGCTTGATTACCATTTTGACCGGCACCACCCGGGCATTATTACCAATCATATGGGTATGCGGCAAAGTATAGCTCGCCGCCCCGGATTCAAACGAGCGGTTGAGCAGCGCGACCTCTGATGGTGGCAAAAGTTCGCGCCAGTTTTTCCCAACTATGTGATTGCCGTTTTCATAAGTTAGAAGCCGTGCTAAGGTTCGGTTGGCAAACACAATCCTGCCCTGGCTGTCTGCAATCCAGACACCTTCCTGAAGGTCGTTCAGGAAATCGCTATCAAATAGCCGTTCACTTGGTAAAGATTTCATAATTTATCAATTTACAGGCTCTGCCCTTATCAATTCAAACCTGAAGGCAAAAAGCCCGGGTATCTCCCAACATAACACAAATATTGTTAATAGTTTAATCAACAACATCAATTATGTCAAATCCTAACAGCCAGTCCAGCTGGTAAAAATTGACCCGGGTTCTGAATTTGAGAATATTTTATAAAAAGATGTGCTCTACCCTGCTCAAGCTTATTTTTCTCACTTTAACCCTTTCCGGACCGGTCACAGGCACCTGGCTCCTTGATTCAATAACCTCACGCAACAGCTCAGATTACACCTGCCATAACAATGCTCACGCCGCTGTTTCGGACCCGGCGGGAAATATCCATATTGTCTGGTCTGGTAGAGCACCGGACAGTTTTCAGGTGTGGTATTCGCGCTGGGACCGGCAAACTCGGGAATGGGGCCCTGATTCGGTCATTTCTCAAGAAATTCGCAGTGTCACAAATCCAACAATCGCCTGTGACTCAAGCGGCAATATCTATCTTGCCTGGCTAACAGTTAATAATTTAAAACTGAAACGGCGCAATTTTCAGACCGGCGAATGGGAACCAGCAGATTCTCTGTTTATCGGCGCTTTTGACTCAATCATCTCCCTCGCGGTTGACCGCTTTGGAGTTCAACACCTAATCTGGACCCAGGTCAGTGCTGGCAATAGATATATCTTTTATGCTTCCCATAATTCCACTGGCTGGACTGAACCGGAAACAGTGGCAATTATTCTGCCCTACACCGAACAAATCAGACCTCAGATTGCTTCAACTCCGGATGGCCTGCTTATGGCTGTCTGGTCAAAACAACTCGCCAACCAAAAAGGAGTTCTTGCCCGACGCCGGCTTCAATCAGGCTGGGCTCAAATTGAAACTGTTTATATGCAGAACAATAGTTTTACTCCCAGTGTCTGCGCTGGTCAGGACTCATTTTATATAGTCTGGGTGATGGGCTCCGCGAATTCCCAGGCTATTCTTTATCGTGCCCGGGGGGAGAACGGCTGGGGAGATACCTTTCGTCTGAATACCTGGCAATGGAGTAAAGCCGAACCGAGCGTTGCCTGCGATGAATCCGGGGCGCTGCACGTTGCCTGGATTGATGAAGAACCGTCTCAACGCAGACGAAAGATTTGTTATCGCCACCGTAATCCAGACGGAAACTGGGATACAATTCAGGTTTTACCATCGCCTGATACAATTGACCCGTCACGGCTATCCATTTCCACCAGCAATAGCACGGTCCAGGTAGCCTGGACCGATAGGTTGAGATCACAGTTAACCCAGGTGCGTTTATCCCGTTATGAAAAAATTTACGATATTGGAGTGGTAAGATTATCTACTGTTCCTCCTGCCGATACTGTGGACTCAGCATCGGTGATAAGGTTCAGCGCCTGTATTAAAAATTGCGGTGAGTTCGTTGCTGAATCGGTACTGGTTTATTCCAAAATCAGAGATTCAATCAAAACGATAATTCTAAACTCTATTGGCGTTAACGATTCTGTGATTGTTTTTGATTCTATTTTCATCCCCGCGCGGAATTCCGTTCAGTTGACCTGTTCTACTCATTTTCGAAATGATGCGGTTCATAATAATGATGTTAAAAAGAAGGAAATTTTTGTCCGGGTTAAAAATCTAATCTTAAATAGTATCCTTGCTCCAGGCACGAGAGTTCTTGCAGACTCAATCCGCCCGACTATCAGCTTGACAAATGCCGGTAATGTGCCGGCGCTATCTTTCACCGCCGCCTGTTCTATTTTCAGCATCACTCCCCCGGAATTAGTCTACTATGACACTCTGAAACTAAATTTGGCACCAGATAGTTCTAGAAAAGCAGTTTTCCGGTTCTGGCAGATTGAGTCCGGAGATTACAATGTCTACTTCAGGCTAAATTTGCCCGGGGATATGCATCCGGAAAATGATACCGCCAGTACCTTTTGTCATAAGGTCTATCAGGATGCCGGGGTTGAAGATATTCTCTGGCCTACAGGAATTGTTGATTCTGGCACAATAGACAATCCGCAGGTTAAAATCAGAAACTACGGCGAAGAATCAGACACCGTAGTTGTGAAACTGAAAATCGGTAGTGATTATTTTGACACCGCCTCGGTGTTTTTAAGAGCCGCAGATTCGGCTATTGTGAGATTTGATTTATGGCTGGCAAAGGTGTCGGGTAATCAAACCGTTCGCTGTTCCACAATGTTTACCTGTGACCAGAACCCTGCTAATGATACACTGAGCAGCAACGTCTTTGTCCGGTTCATTGATGCCGGGATTGAGGACATTCTGGCTCCGGCAGGTGTTATCAACCCGGGAATAATCAAGCCGAAAGTGAAAATTATGAATCACGGAAATCAGAAGGTGGACTTACCGGTTAATCTATTGATCAAAAATCAGGAAGGAACCACGGTCTATTGGGACTCAGTTTTTGTGACCGAAATTTTGCCCGCACAGGACTCAGTAATTGTGTTCCCGGACTGGCAAGCACAGAGTGGAAATTATCAGGTTCTTGCCTGGACCAATCTGCCCGGAGATATGAATCCGGAAAATGATAGTTTAGCTAAATTTTCCCGGATAGTAAGGCACGATGTTGGTGTTTTGAGAATCACGGCTCCCGGGGAAACTGTAGTTGCTGAGGTAATATCACCAGTTGTAAAAGTGCAGAATTGGGGCGAGGTTGCTGAGGGATTTTTCTGTTATCTTGTCATCAGTGAACTTGCGCCTGAAAGTCTTAAAAAGGAAGCGATTTTTAGTAGCGCTAGTCTGAATAACCGAAATCTAAAGGTAGGTTTTAACAGAGTCGTCTTTTTTGACTCTGTTTTTGTTCAGCTAAACCCTGCCGATTCTTTAGGCGTTATTTTTTCAGAATGGCAAGCACAACCTGGGTCATATGAATTGAATACCTGGAGCCTTCTGACCGGTGATGAAAATCCGAATAATGACAGCGGATGCTCGTTTTGCTATGTTGATTCGGTTTCAACACGGCGCTGGCGTCAGCTGGTATCTATTCCTGCTGGAGCAAATAATAAACCGGTGCGGGAAGGTGGGAGTCTGGTGACAGCCAGTTCCGGGATTTATGCGTTTAAAGGTGGCGGTAGTAATGAGTTCTGGCTTTTTGAACCATTTGAACAGTCCTGGTCAGCGAAAAATCCTCTGCCTCGGGGTAGAAGCGGTAAAAAAATCCGTGCAGGTGCAGGACTATGCTGGGATGGAGACAGTCATATTTATGCTTTGAAGGGAAATAATACCCGGGAATTCTGGTGTTACGATATTGCCCTTGATTCCTGGGTGGAACTACCGCCATTACCAGATTGGACCAAAGGTATCCGTTATGGTGCCGGAATTGTTTACATTCCGAAAACGGATACGAATTTTATATTCTGTCTTAAAGGCAGTGGAACAAGCGATTTTTTAGTTTACTGGGTAAAGCAGTCAGAGTGGCACGCCCGGCGTCCGGTGCCCAGGGGAATATCTGACCGACCGGTGCGCCGGGGAAGCGCCCTGACCTGTGTTGGTAATAAAATCTTTGTGCTTAAAGGCGGGACTAATGAGTTTTACGAATACTTTGTTAACGGTGATAGCTGGCGCAGGTGTGCGTCACTACCATTGGGCAGGATGAGGAAATGTCGGAACGGTGCCGCCCTGACCAGTGACCAGAACGGGTATATCTATGCTTTTAAAGGAGGCAACACGACCGAATTCTGGCGCTATAATGTGATCGCGGATACCTGGGAACAACTGGAGGACATTCCGTTTGGCAACCGCTGGCACCGGGTTAATTCTGGTGCCGCACTTGCATTCTGGAACGGAACCGTTTACGCATTTAAAGGTGGAGGCAGCCGGGAATTCTGGGGCTATCAAAGTGAAGTTTTACAATTTGCCGCTAAGCAAATAACAGCGATTATCGTCCCCCAAAATTCAGTTTCCCGATCGTTAACCATTGCTGGAGTGATGGACTTCAGAGATCAATCGCAGTCTTTGCTTATCTTTGACCCCACAGGCCGAAGACAGCAGGCTAACCAATTGCGAGCCGGGGTTTATTTTATATTGTCTCCTGAGCAGACTGAGCATCTAACAGTTAAGAAGGTCCTGCTGTTAAAATAAAAATCAGAGCGGCGCTGAAAGTCTGGTGTATTGTTCTCCAGTGCCTACATTGACCTGCTGGAGCTGAAATTCTCTGTCGGTGATGTTGATGATGTTAAAAGATGGGTAGGTTCTACCTTTCAGACGCCGGGAAGTGGCGGTCCCACCGGTAATAAGCCAGGTATTTTCAATATGCCAGACCCAGGGCAGGTGTTTATGCCCGGAAAGAACCAGCCGGATATCAAGGTCCACCACCAGTTTCAGAACATCACCGGCATCGGTTGGAATGTGTCGCTCCCGACCGGTTCCAGGAATAGGCACCAGGTGATGATGCATACATAGAATTTTGAGCCGGGATTTATCTCCAAGCCGGGAAGTAATCAATGGATAATTGGACCTGCCAATATGACCGTCATCAATGTCGGGCTGACTTGAATCCACACCGAGAATTAAAAGTTTTTCACTTTCGTAAAATGGATAACGGGTTCCAAAAATCTCCTCAAAAATCATATACCCTTCGTTACGGGCATCATGGTTACCCGGAACAACCAGTCGGTTCGGAACCTGAAATTGCTTTAAATAGCTTAGCACCTCTTCATATTCATGGACATGACCTTCGGTAACCAAATCGCCGGTAATAAGCAAAAGTTCTGGATTTAGGGCATTGACTTTCTCAATCACCCGCTCTCCCCAATCGCGAACATAATACCCGCCTCCGAGATGCAGGTCTGATAAATGAACAAGGGTAATTGAGTTATTCATCTGCGTTGGGAAGGATGAGCGTAAATTTTGAACCTAAACCGGGTGTGCTTTCTACATTAATCTCACCGTTGTGAATAGTAATAATGTGTTTCACAATTGCCAGTCCGAGCCCGGTGCCGCCACTCTGCCGCGAACGGGTACGGTCAACCACATAGAACCGTTCAAAGATTCGTGCTTGATGTTCCGGAGCAATTCCAATGCCGGTGTCGGCAACTGTTATACTCACACGGTTATCGTTTGTTTCAGCATTGATGGTAATTTTGCCTTTTTCCGTGTAGCGGACTGCGTTGTCCAGTAAGTTTATTAATGCCTGCTCCAGATACAAGCGGTCACCTTTTATTTTGAGGGAAGGGTCAGGAATTGCTAAATCCAGTTGTAATCCTTTTTGCTGAATTGCCGGTCTAAGTACGGTCAGGACATCGTTGAACAATTCCTGAACATTCAGCACTTCGGTTTCAAGTTGAACTTGAGGTGACTCTAACCGGGATAGTGTTAAGAGGTCGTTTACAATTCTAATCAGCCGGTCGGTATGTCTTTTGATGATGTGTAAGTAATTCCGGTTCTGGTCGGTAGCGGTCTCTGCCATTGTTTCAATGTAGCCTTTAATTGCGGTGAGCGGGGTGCGTAATTCGTGGGAAACATTCTGAATGAAATCACGTTTCATTGTTGATGCTTGAACTATTTCGGAAATGTCGCTGAAGGTGATTACTTTTTCACCAGTCGGGGATAAGGAGCCGTTAATTAAAAACTGTCTGCCCCCGAGTTCCATTTTCCGGCTTAATCGGGCGTTTCGGGATTGCAGATCCGAGATAACGTCGCTTAATACCGGATTTCTTAGAACCTGCCAGTAGAATTGGTCTTCAACTGGTTTAGTCCCCGCAATCTGGCGAAAACTGGTATTGGCAATTAAAATCCTGCCCCTGTCATCAAGCACCAGCAGTCCTTCCTGGATTGAATTTAATATCGCCGTCAACCAGCCCTTTTTCTGACGGAGTTCCCGGTAATTTGCCCGAATAGCATCTGTTAGCTGGTGGAAGGTGAAAAACAGTCGGTTGAATTCGGCGAACCGGCTCGGTGTTAAGTGAATTTGATAATCGCCCTTGAGCATTCGTTGAGCAGCGGTGTTTAATTCTTCAATTGCCCGGTTGATTTTACGGTAGAAAAAGAAACCGCTGATTAGGGAAAATATTAGTGCCGATGCGCCAGTAATTATCAAAACCGGGAGGTAGTTAATTCTTTGCTCTGAAGATTTAATCAAGAGTATCGTCAGGAAAACGGCCAACGTGAAGATAACGGTAAGGAAAAGAACCTGGACAATCGCCCGGTAAAGCGCATTGCCGGAAAGGATAACTCTAATGTTGGGCCTCAATTTTGTAACCGACCCCACGAACATTTTGAATTAACTGCCCTGCCCTGCCGAGTTTCGCCCGGAGATGGGTGATATGGACATCAATTGTGCGGTCAATAACTACCTTTTCATCACCCCAGAGTTCATCCAGTAATTGACTCCGGGTGAATACCCAGCCTGGTTTCTGTGCTAAGGTTAGCAACAACCGGAATTCTGTGGTAGTCAGGAACACTTTTTTACCATCGACTTCAACTTCATGCCGTTTGGGATTAATTGTCAATATTCCCGCTACTGTGATTCTGTCTTCATCCCGAATTGTGTCCAGCCGGCGTAAAACCGAACGCACCCGAGCAACCAGTTCCCGGGGGGAAAATGGCTTGGTGATGTAATCATCTGCACCGAGCTCCAGACCCAGAACCCGGTCTGTTTCTTCAGCACGGGCGGTGAGCATAATAATCGGAATATGGGCATAATCGGGCTGACTTTTGAGAAATCGGCAAACTTCAATTCCGTCAACATCCGGGAGCATTAAATCAAGAATAATCAAGTCCGGGGTGCGCCGCTTAAGGAACTCATAAAAAGCACCGGCAGTGATAAAGGTTTCGGTTTGAAAGCTCGCCCGTTTGAGATTGATTGAAACCAGTTCCAGAATATCGGGTTCATCGTCAATAACCGCAATCAGACGCTGACCGATTTCAGCGGGCGGATTCGCCTTTGCCATGTTTTATCACCTCGCCGGTAACCGCATAGATGACATCTTCCGAAATATTGGTGGCGAGGTCGGCAATCCGTTCCAAATTAAGAGAAATTAACATCAGTTTTAGCGCCCGGTCAATGGTCGTGGCATCTGAGGTCATATAGGTAATCAGTTCCCGGTTAATCTGGTCTTTCAGCGAATCAACAATTGAATCACGGACACAGACATCCCGCGCCAGGGTCGCATCGCCCCGGGTAAACGCATCCAGACTGTCGTGAAGCATCTTGATTGTTTGCTCTGCCATCCGCGGTAAATCTATCAGCGGTTTTACCGGGGGCCGGGGAATCAGAAAAAGAACCGCCTCAGCAATATTTACCGCGTGGTCACCAATCCGTTCTAGGTCATTGTTAATCTTAATTACCATTGTTATCGTCCTGAGATTCGTTGCCTCCGGCTGATAAAGTGCTACCAGGTTAATTGCTAAATCTTCAATCTCAATCTCCAGTTTATTCACGCGGTTTTCCATTTCCTCAATGACCAGCTTCGCTGATTCGGAATCCCGTTTTACCAGCGCCTGAATGCTTTTAGATACCATCTCCTCTACCATACCCGCCATACTCAACATTTTCTCTTTAAGTTCGCTTACCTTTTGTTCCAGAATCGTCATTTTATCTCCTTATATTTATAATAGCAAAAAATTTGCAATTGACAAGTATCATCCGAATTTGCCGCCCAAAAAGTCTTCGGTTCGGCGATCTCTGGGCTTGGTAAAGATCCGTTCGGTGCGGTCAAACTCAACCAGTTCGCCAAGCATCACGAAGGCACAATAATCAGAAACCCTGGCTGCCTGCTGCATATTGTGGGTGACAATGACAATTGTATAGTCCTTTTTTAACTGAACAATCAGCTCTTCGAGCCTGGCGGTAGAATGCGGGTCTAACGCCGATGCCGGTTCATCAAGCAAGATAATCTCCGGTTCTACTGCCAGGCAGCGGGCAAGACATAACCTTTGCTGCTGACCACCGGAAAGCGAAAAGGCATTGTCATTCAACCGGTGCTTAACTTCGTCCAGTAGATTTGCCTGCCTGAGGGCACGTTCAACCCGGTTATGCAAATCAACATTCCCGTGAGCCAGGTGATGAATTTTGATACCGAAGGCGATATTTTCAAAGATTGATTTCGGGAACGGATTTGGTTTTTGAAATACCATTCCCACTTTTTTCCGGAGTTCAATAATATCGGTTTCCGGGCTAAATATGTCCTTCCCATCAATTAGAATCCTACCGGTAATTCTGGTATTAGTTATCAAATCGTTCATCCGGTTAATGCACCGTAAGAGGGTGGATTTGCCACACCCCGAAGGTCCCATAATTGCTGTTACCGCACGCGGAGGGATTGTCAGAGTAATATCCTTGAGCACATAATTGGGACCAAACCACAGGTTCAGTTGTTGAATCTCAATTTTCCCTTTTTCCATATTCTTCCTTTTTTAAACCTGCCATTTATTTGTGCCGGCAACCCGCATCCGGACAACGAAAGCAATTAGGTCAAACATGAGTACCAGTATCAACAATACCGCCGCTGTCCCAAAAGCAATAGGCCGGACTTTCATTAATTGGTCATGCTGAGTTGCCAGTGCGAACAAATGATAGGGTAGTGCCATAAATTTCTGAAGCGGCGTTCGCGGTAACTCGCGGGTAAAATAGGTGACACCGGTAAAAAGAATTGGTGCGGTCTCCCCCATCGTTCGTGCAAGTGCGAGCAAAACTCCGGTCAAAATTCCCGGAAAGGCAAAAGGCAGCACATTGTGCCTTATCGCCTCCCATTTGGTTGCCCCGACTGCCAGTGCCCCTTCCCGGAATGAGCCGGGAATTGCACTCATCGCCTCTTCAGCAGTCGTAATTATCCAGGGCAGATTCATCAAACCGAGCGTCAAACCGGATGCCAGTACTGAAAGCCCCAATTCCATCCCTCTAACAAAAAGAGCAACACCAAATAATCCATAGACAATGGAAGGAATACCGGCAAGTGACCTGACCGCCGAACGAATTGCCCTAGTTATGAAATTATCTGGTGCATATTCTGCCAGGTAAATACCAGCAAGCACACCAACCGGAATGGACATTATCAGTGATACCAAAGTAACGTAAAGGGTGCCCACAATACAGGGCATAATACCGCCCGCGGTCATTCCCCTTGCCGGCGGCTGAGTCAGAAATCCCCAGGAGAGAACTTTAATTCCGTTTGAGAAAAGATAAAAAACCATATATCCGATAAAGGCGATGAACAGCGCAACCGGTATCGCCAGCATTAAGAAATAAGTATTACTTAAAAAATACTTGCGGCGTGGCGAATTTAAAATTCCCCCGGTTATCAAAGTGTAAAACTCCTCTTTTCTCTTTGGATCAGAGATTCAGCAATCAAATTGGTTAGCATAGCAATCAGGAAGAGAATAAAACCCAGGGCAAAAAGGGCAAAGAAATGAACCGAATTAAACGTTGATTCGCCAAGTTCAATCGCAATCGTCGTGGTAATCGTTCGCACCGGGTCAAAAAGCGAACGGGGAATTATCGGCGCATTACCGGCTACCATCAGCACTGCCATCGTTTCCCCGACCGCCCGGCCAAACCCGAGCATCACCGCCGCCAGAATTCCGGAACGGGCAGCCGGCAAAATCACCCTGATTGCCGTCGTCCAGGGCGAAGCACCGAGCGCATATGCGGCTTCGCGATAGGAATGAGGTACAACTCGGAGCGCATCTTCGGAAACCGAAATTATCGTTGGTAATGACATTAGCCCGAGTAGTAAACCGGCATTGAGAACATTTAACCCCGATGGCACATTAAACAGCCGGGCGAGAAATGGACCAAGAACAATCAATCCGAAAAACCCGATGACTACTGAGGGAAACCCGGCGAAAAGTTCAACAACCATTTTCACCGCTATCCTGAATGTGCCTTTGAGCCGTTCCGCGATAAAAACTGCGCCCGCGATACCTAGCGGAACTGCAATCAGAAGCGCAATTAATGTGGTAATCAAACTACCCAAAAGCAGGGGCACGATTCCATATTTAGGCTGACCATAGGCGTCCGGATTCCAGGAGGTACCGAATAGAAAACCGCTTAAAGATAACGGTTGCGCACTCAAATCGTCAGGAGATAATTCACCGGTAGGGATAAATGCCCGAATACCGTAAAGGAGTAAAAAAAGTAGTATCCCCAAAAGAACTGAAGCTGCCAGCACCGCGTTAAAAGAAACGAGAATCCGGACGCCTGTGTCAAAAAAACTCCTTGACCTCATGGTCAGCCGCCCAGCAGAAGGTTACTCCTGTAAAATACTGTTGTTACGTTCAATATAATTCTGTGTGACCGGTACAAACCCTTCTTCTTCAACGATTTTCTGGCCGGCTGGACTTAATTCAAACAGAATAAATTCCCGGACGATACCCTTTGGTCGGCCGTTAGTATACTGGTAAAGTGGCCGAGTTAAAGGATAGTCACCACTGCGCACCCTCGCCTCGTCAGTCGGTGATATATAGTTTTCGCCTACCTTCTTCGCCACTGCTAAAGGTTTGATACCCTCAACATTTTTGATATAACCTAACCCTACATAGCCGATTCCACCTTCATCCGCCTTAACACCTTCCACAATCTGGGCATTGCCATTCATCTGCCGCATCGCCGATGAATACTCACCTTTAACCACTTCCTCCCGGAAAAACACAAATGTCCCGGAATTGGGCTGGCGGCCATAAAGCACGATTTTCTTGTTCGGTCCTCCAACCTGATTCCAGTTGGTAATCTCACCCCGGTAAATTGCGCCAATTTGCTGAACTGTCAGTTGTTTAATCGGATTCTTGTTGTTCACAATTACCGAAAGACCGTCAAGCGCAATCACTATTTCTGTGGGATCGACACCATTGGCACGCGCAGCTGATATTTCCTTCGATTTGATACGACGGGAAGCATTGGCAATATCAACCTCCCGATTGATAATTGCATTAATTCCAACACCCGAACCGCCACCGGAAATGGAAACGGTAACATCGGGCTGCACATTGGAATATGCCTCAGCAAGTCGCTGGGTCAGGTTCAACATCGTATCTGAACCTTTAACAATAACCTCAGCTCCCAGAATAATGGTGCTGAGCATTGCTAAAATACTGACTGTTTTCTTCATTTTTACCTCCATCTTTTAATTAAAATTATTATAATGACAGCTTGGTAATAACGGTGCTCCACTCAAACCGTACCTGTGCCAGCAGCACATCAGTCGGTTTTAATTCACTGTTTTTAGGCTGAGTCCTTGTCCAGGCGAACTGGAAAATCAGACCCGGTTTACCCTTTTCCCGACGAACGAAGTGATAATTAGCACCAGCACCGTAGCGAACGAAACTTTTGTCCTTATTCAAGGACATTGAATCACCACTCTGCTCACGCCGGTTCCACATTGAAAAGCGGCCGAAAACCTCAATTTTCCTACCGGCAAGCGTAATCATTGGTACTAGGTCCAATCCGGTCATCTGGTAATCTTTCTGTTTCTGAACCAGTGTGGAATCTACGATATTACCCGAAGTATCATGATTTATCTGGTAGTAACTGAATTTTCTTGTGTAACTGTAGCCAAGATATTCACCCAGTATTGAAAATGGCCCGAACGCCAGTTTCAAGCTCGGGGCTAGTGCCAGTCGGCTGGTATTAGCAGTGTCCGCATTCATATAGAATATGTTGCCAGCCTCGGTGATTCTACCCTTTTTGTCGTTTTTGTAATGAGCAGCATCGGCAGAATTTGTAAAAACTGAAAAACCTAATGCCACACCGGCAAAAGGTGTCAGCCGAATATTACCGAGAAATTCCGGAGAAGTGTTTACATATTTACCCGCATATTTGTACCCCTCACCATTGTAAATCCCGAGTTGTAGTTCTCCAAGACCAGAAGGCAGATATCCATTAACCGTCAAACCATAATCGGCAGAAGCACAGATTCCCTGTTCATCAGCCAGTTCCTTTTCCGGATGGGTATAATCCCAGGAGTAAATCAGCCCGAAATAATGCTTCTGCAGTCCGGCAGTGAAGTTGAAATCCCTGACAAATGGCAGGCTAAGGTCTGCATAAGCCTCTTTCAGTCTTACCGTTGCTCCTTCAGGATATTTATCCGACGAGAATATATCCACGGTCATCTTCGTGAAGAACGCGGGTACCCATTGGTGAGAAAAACGGAGATAGCCACGCTCCAGACTGAACCGGCTCACAGTCGGATCCGTTAGCTTCAATGCCGATGACTGGTTAGTATAACGGTACCAGCCGTTATGCTCTAATTCGGTTTCTCCCGGTTCCAGTGCAAAACCGGTTAGCGCGCATATTGCTAGCGCGGTTAGTATTATTTTAGTCCTCAAGGTTGCTCCTTTCTTCTTGTTTTTTGCTTCACAAACCGTAAAATATTACATATTGATTATGAACCTGATATAAATTTTGTGTTAATTTTGGGTTAATTGTTAAAGGAATATAATTTGCGGTTAAGTTGTTGTTTTTAAAATAGTTATCCGAAACGCCCGGAAATATAGTTTTCGGTCTCGGGTTGCTGGGGTCTGGTGAAGATTTGGGATGTGGGACCGAATTCAATCAATTTCCCTAATAACATAAATCCAGTAAAATCTGAAACCCGGGCTGCCTGCTGCATATTATGGGTCACAATAATGATTGTGTACTTATCCTTTAATTGTCTTAATAGGTCTTCAATATGAAGAGTGGCAATCGGGTCCAGTGCGGAACAGGGTTCATCAAGCAACAAAACCTCGGGTTCAACCGCCAGCATCCGGGCAATACACAAGCGCTGACGCTGTTCGTCGGTTAATGTCAATGCATTCTGCTCAAGCCGGTCTTTAAGCTCGTCCCACAAAAGCACTGCCCGCAAACTCTGTTCAACAATCTCTTCCAGTCTTTTTCGTTGGTTTATTCCGTGAACCCTCGGTCCATAAGCAATATTGTCAAGCACCGAAAGCGGAAATGCATTAGGCCGCTGGAATACCATCCCCACCCGCTTGCGTAACTGCAGAACATTAAGCCGATATATATTTTCACCGTCCAAAATAATTTCACCTTTGATTTGTGCTCCCTCAATTAGTTCGTTCATCCGGTTAAAACTGCGTAGCAGAGTTGATTTACCACATCCCGATGGCCCGATGATTGCCGTAATTGCGCAAGCGGGAAAGCTGATATTCACATCAATTACCGCCTGAAAACTGCCGTAATACACGCTCAAATTCCTCGTTGTTAGTTTTATCTGGCAATTATCCAATTCTGCCGGACACATAGTCATCGGTCCTTTTATCTTTCGGCGCGGTGAAAATCTGAGCAGTTGGTCCGATCTCCACCAGTTCGCCATTCAAAAAAAAGGCGGTCCGGTCTGAAACCCGTGCCGCCTGTTTCACATTGTTAGTCACCAGAATAAAAGTATAATTTGCCTTCAGTTCCCGCAGCGCCTGCTCAATCTGAGCAGTGGAAATGGGGTCCAGTCCTGAACAGGGTTCGTCCATCATTACTACCTCGGGCTCAACAGCCAGTGTTCGGGCAATACATAACCGCTGCTGCTGTCCCCCGGAAAGCCGAAGCGCTGAACTGAATAACCGGTCTTTAACTTCATCCCATAAAAATGCCGCCCGCAAACTCTTTTCCACAATCTCCGCCAGCGAATGCATATTCCTAATCCCTTTGAGTCGCGGACCATATGCAACATTATCAAAGATGGTGCCGGGCAAAGGAATCGGCGTTGCAAAAATCATTCCTACTCGACGTCGCAACAAATCAACATCCCACTGTTTAACATCCCGGTTGTCAAGCAATAGTTCTCCAGAGCGAATAAAACCAAGTTGATTTTCAAGCAAACGGTTGATAGAGCGCAAAAAAGTGGTCTTCCCGGAATGGGCCGGACCAATAATCGCAAGAATCTCCTGTGCCATTACTGTCAGATTTATATTCTGCAATATCGGCTTTTTATAGACCATCACCTTCAAATCCCGGGCAACAATCTTCTCCACCATTATTTCAATCTCCTGGTCAAACGAAACATCAGCAGATAGGAAAACGCATTAATCAGCAGAATCACAATTATCAGCAAAAATGCAGTTCCATAGGCCCGTTCCATTGATAAACCTTCCCGGGCAAGGATATAGAAATGCACTGCCATTGTCCTGCCCGGGTCAAGAATTGTCCTGGGTAGTCTTAATGTTGAACCGGCAGTAAAAATTACTGCCGCGGTTTCCGCCACACTTCTACCCAGACTTAAAATCACCCCGGTCAAAATTCCGGGGAGAGCGTTCGGTAGCACTACCCGCCAGACTGTCTGAGATTTTGTTCCCCCCAGCGAATAACTGACCTCCCGGAACTGATAAGGAATTGCCCGGATTGCTTCTTCGCTCGTCCGGATAATCGTTGGCAAAACCATCATCGCCAGGGTCAATCCACCGGCAAGAATTGACCACCCCATCTTCAAACGGATAACAAAAAGAATGAACCCAAACAGCCCGAAGATGATCGAGGGTACCCCGGCTAACGCATCCGCACCAAACCGGATGATGCGGGTCAGTGCTGACTCCCGGCTATATTCAGTCAGATAAACTGCGGTTCCGACCCCAAAAGGGGTCGCCACTACAATCGCCAACAATGCGATATAAAGAGTGACAATAATTGTCGGCAGAATCCCACCTTCCTTGCCCATTCGCACTGGCAGGGAAAACAAAAATTCGGGAGTAATTACCGGTGCCCCTTTTGCCGAAATATAACCAATGATGAAGAAAAGGACGAGCAGTGTTAAAAACGTGAGCAGCGCCAGCCCGAACCATACCAATCGCTGAATAATTAATGCCCGGCAAGTCATTTTCGCTCCCGCATTGTTAAAATGGCAATAGTATTTAGCAAGGCAACAATCACAAAGAGCACTATCCCGGTGGCAAACAACGCCTTTTGATGATCACCCGCGGCATAGCCCATCTCCAAGGCAATATTGGAGGTTAAAGTCCGGACCGGTGCCAAGGGCGAAGCCGAAATTAGCAGTGCGTTTCCCGCAACCATGATCACCGCCATAGTTTCCCCGATTGCCCTGCCCATCGCCAGAATCAAACTGGCAATCACACCACTCTTCGCTGCTCGCAACATCACCCGATAAAGAGTCTGCCAGCGTGTCGCACCAAGGGCAAGCGAACCCTCTTTATAACTCAACGGCACCGCTCGCAAGGCATCCAGAGAAATGGCGATCACCGTTGGCAGAATCATAATCCCGAGCACTATCCCGGCTGCCAGAATAGAAAACCCGGGGCCGCCAAAACTCCTTCTAATCCAGGGAACAAGAACCATAACTCCAATAAAGCCATAAACCACCGATGGTATCCCGGCAAGCAGTTCAATCATCGGCTTTAAAATCGCCACGCTCCAGCGAGGTGCAAATTCAGCAAGAAACATCGTGACCGCAATTCCCAGTCCCCCTCCTAATACCAGTGCCAGTAAGGTAACCTGAACCGACCCGATAATCATTGGCAGAATTCCAAAACTTCCCTTGGTTGGCGCCCAGTGAGTTGAAGCTACAAAATTTTTGATACCTACCTTGACAATCAATGGCACACCCTCAACAAAGATAAACAGGGCTATAAGCAAAAGTGAACCAAGTGCTGATAGGGCAACAAGCAAAAGACCTTTTTCAATCAATTTTTCTCGCATCAGCGAATCCTGATTAGCCCTTCCTCAACTAGGGCACGCTGTCCTTCTTCGCTCAATACAAAATCAATGAATGAACGGGCAAGCGGCGTCGGCTCACCGTTTAAAACAAAAAGAAAGTCCCGAGCGAGCGGATAGCGATGTTCCCGGATTGACTCTTCATCCGGTTTCACATTGTCAATTGCCAGCGCCTTTACCCGGTCGTCCACAAGCCCGAAAGAAATAAAACCGATTGCCGCAGGGTCGGTGGCAACAATTTCCCGAACCGCGCCGTTAGAATCCTGAACCAGCGCATCCGGTGCAAAATGCTCCTCCCCCATTACCTTCTCCTCAAAACTGCTCCTAGTACCGGAACCCTCCTCCCTAATGATCACGGTAATCTTTTTATCATCTCCTCCCAGTTCCTGCCAGTTACGAATCTTACCCGCAAAGATCTGACGCGCCTGCTCAAGCGTAACATTGTCCACCGGGTTGGTATGATGAACCACCACCACAATCCCATCTATTGCAATCGGGATTGCGGTGAGTTCAAATTCTTCAGGCGTCAACTGTCGGGAACACATCCCGATATGACAGATATGGTTTTCCACCGCCCTGACCCCGGCAGTTGAGCCACCGCCCTGAACATTTATCTCCACTCCCGGATGTTTGTGCTGATATAGTTCGGCGAGCAGTTCGGCAAAAGGCTGAACCGAGGTTGAACCCGCCAGGACCAGTGAGTTTTTCCTACCGGTCTGACAGCTCAAAAACACACACACAATGGCAAAAAGGCTAATTATCCGTTTGAAAGTTTCATTAAACACCGGGCTTAAGATATTACCGATAAATTAAAACAGTGCAAGTTTGGGATTAAAAATAGCCACTTGCCCCTCATCCGCCCCTATCATTGTCCCCGTGGGCGCCCCGGGGTTATCAGTTAACTTCACGTTAAAAAGTCGGTTACTGTCTAACATTTCTTCTAATATTAACTTGAATTCATCATTGGTAATAACTCAGATGTTAAATCCCAATAACTTTCTGGCCTAATATTATTAGGAACATATTTATAAATTGACTTGTTGTTTTGTCATTTTATCATAATCACCAGATTAAACCTGGAGGCAAAATGAACAGGCTCGGTCTAACAATAACTGTTCTGTTTGGTATTTTATTTAACACCAATGGCCAGGTGCCTGAAAAACTTATCTGTCTGCCCGACAGCCTTGCCGGATTGAAAACTGCTAACCGGATCGCGGTTCTGCCCTATCCTGGTGAAGTTTATATTGGAAGCACCACTGGCGATGGTATTGTGGTTATTGATGCCCGAACCGGCGAGAAACAGGCAAGAATCTCATTACCCGCTGGTATTTCCCGAATGTGCTATGTACCGGCTGAGTCCGCGCTTTACTGTGCTGGTAACAGGTCAGATACCGTATATGTTATCAGTAACCATCAGATTATCACCCGCATACCAGTCGGCGGGAGAATGGAATATCTGACCTACAATACTCTCCGCAATAAACTTTATCTTTCCGGTCGGTTTAGTGGCGGAAAGGTAGCCGTGATCGACTGTAACATCAACGAAGTAGCCTCACAACTGGTAATGGCGGGCACAACCGGTGCCAGTGCGCATCTGTGCCGTTTTGACCGGATTTTCTGTTATGTCCAAAACCAGGATGGTAATAAAATTGCAGTTATTAATGGGCAAAACGATTCCATAGTTGATTCAATTATCATCGGCAATATCGCGGTTGAACAGATGCTCGTCAATCCCGTCGCCAATAAATTGTATACAATTGCCGGGCAAACCGGCGATATTCTCATTATTGACCTTTGGACCAATGAAATTCTGAAACACTGGATTATTGATAAAAAACCCGTGGCACTATGTCTTAATCCGGACCGAAATAAAATTTATATTGCCGTGCAAAATGATTCTGCGGTAATGGTAATTGATGGTGACCTGGATTCAATTATCAACGCCATTGATTTTGAAACCGAACCGGTGTCAATTGCCTATGACCCCAACCAAGATTTGATTTATGTTTCCTGTTTCGAACTGCCACTTGCCGCAATCAACTGTGCTAACGACAGCATCAGCTGGACAATGCACTACCCGGGTTTTGGCGACTCTCTTTATTACTCTCCGGAACTTAACCTGATTTACACAGTCCAGACCAATAATTCGGGAAATGGCGATGTCGCACTGATTAACCCCCAAACCCGAGAACTAATCAGCCGCGTCTCCTTGCTGTTTAACCCCAGCTGGGCATTGTTCGCACCAACACCGCAAAAGCTCTATTTAAGCGGTGAAGTCGCCGGTTCAAGTAAACCACTGCTCATCGCCATTGATGGGATCTCCAGTTCCATTATCTCTCATACCGTGATGCCCGAACGCCCCGGATTTATTGCGCATAATTATCAGAATAATAAATTGTATGTCGGCGGTGATAGCCTTCTGATGGTAATTGACTGCGTAAATGATTCAGTCATAAGAACCATTCCCAAAATATCAGGCTGCCAGCAGCCCTATTCCCTGTTTTATAACCCGATTGGGAATCGAATTTTTGCCATCGCCAGCAGTGACTCAGTATCAGTAATTGATGCCGGGGCTGATACGCTCATTGCCACAATTTATGCACCTTTTACCCAAACATTTGGTTTCAATCCGGTGCGCAACCGGGTTTATATCTCTGGCACCGAATACTTGACAATTGTAGATGGCACAACCGGTGCGGTTATTAACCAACTTCCTGGAAACTTCGGTAGAAATTGGTGTTATGTGCCGGAACGCGACTGGATAATCTGGGCAAGGGCAAGAACATTCTGGGCAATTCAGGGCTTGAGTAATGTAATTGATACCACCGTAACTGTGAATCACACAATTGATGAAATCGCCACTAATCCGCTGAATGGAAAAATCTATGTTGCCTCGGAGCTAGACGGGATGATTTACGTTTACAGCGGCAATAATCTTAACCGGATCAGTTACTTCCCGGTCCCGGCACGACCTGTCCGAATAGAAATTGACACAATTACCAGCCTTTTATACTGCCAGCATGCTGAAGGCGCGGTTTTAAGTATAATTGACACCCGAAACGAAAATCTCATTGCCACCATCAGCTCCTGTTTCACCCCGTGGTCACCGGTACTCAATCCCTTCCGAATGTGCTTCTATACCCTGGACCCGGATATGACGAAGCTCGTAGTCTGGAATATGCCCACCCCTGGCGTTTCCGAAGGCAGTTTGCCAAAAGGTAATTCTTACCGTCTGCCTACAATTGTTCATGGGCATCTTAATCTGCCGGTAATTTCCAGGGCAGAAAACGGCACTGCGGCTAAAGTATGCGATATTACCGGACGACAACTCACTAACCTGCAGTTTGGAGAAAATGACCTGCGCAACCTGCCTGCCGGTGTTTTTTTCATAATACTTACCCCCTGCCCTGAATTCAAAACAGTTCATAAATTCATCAAAAGGTAAAATTGCTTTAAAAAAGAGCAACACCCTGCTTATGCTATTTTCGAGAGTCATTTGACAGTTATTGTTCGCTTGATAAACTTGAATGATGAAAAAAAGAACCGAAATGCGTTGTCTTTTCATCGTCGGCACTCTGTCCTTGGTCCTGCCCGTTCTTGCCTCTCCTGGTGAGACGTGGCAAAACCTGCGCCAGCGCTATTTGAATCTAAAATCCCTTGCCGGCAGTTTCACCGAAACTATTGAACCGGCAGATGACACCGGACAGGACCCGATTGTTTTCAAAGGGAGATTTGTGTTCCAGCTTCCGCACTGCTTTCGTCTGGAGGTTAAGCAACCGGTGAGTCAGGTCATTATTGGTAATGATTCGGTCGTCTGGTTCTACTTCCCGGATGAGAAACGGGCGGTCCTCCAGACAAATCGCCAGCCGGTTCCGCTTTTGAGTTTTATTCAGCCCCTGCTTGATTCCACCAACAAGATTATTGAAGAAGGTGCCGGAATTCTTGCCTTTGCGGACAATACCGCTGGGTTTCTCAATGAACTCAGGCTGGAACTGGATAAAACAAACACCCGAATTATTGCCTTTTCGTTTGTTGATGAAATGGGGAATCACTGCCGGTTCCAACTGGAAAACCAGCGCTGGAACCCCCAGGTTCCGGCTAAAACATTTCGGTTCATCCCACCGGCCAGAGTAACCGTTGAGTATCAGTAATTGAATATGCATCTTAAGGATAAAGACACCTGCTTTGTCTGCGGCAGGCAAAATAGTAACGGGATGCAGTTGCCGATTGTTGCCGACGAAACCGGCGCCAGTATTGAATATGTTATTCCGGTCTATTATCAGGGCTGGGATGGTATAACTCACGGTGGAATTATTGCAACCCTCTTAGATGAATTGATGGCCTGGTCAACTAAAAACCGGGGTTATAGCACCGTAACTGCGGAACTAAAAGTGCGGTATCGTAAACCGGTGCCGGTAGGTAAAAAAATTTATGGCCGAGGCTGGGTTACCCAGGACCAGGGACGTTTGGTTCTAACTGTAGCTCAGTTGCGAAGTGCTGAAGGTGAAGTTCTGGCAGAAGCCACTGGTAAACTCTGGAAAATCTCCGGCGAAAGTTGAAATTAAAAAACAGGCGGGCAGCAGTAATCTTCCTTGGCTGTCCCAAAAACCGGGTTGACTCCGAATGCTTGCTTGGCACGCTCGCCGAAAACGGCTGGGAACTGACCGCTGAACCGGAAAAGGCTGATCTGGTAGTTCTCACCACCTGCGCCTTCCTGAAATCAGCGGTTGCCGAATCGGTCGCAGTGATAAAAAAACTATCCTGGCTCAAGAAGCGCCGTCCTCAAATGAAATTGGTAGTTGCCGGTTGTCTGGTAGAACGTTTCGGCTCAGCACTGAGCGCCGATTATCCCCTGATAAACAACTGGGTTGGGCTCAGAGGTTTAACCAGAATTCCCGAAATCCTCGGCAGCAAAAAAACCCGCGCCCGAACCAGTTTTCCTCCCCGCCTTATTTCCACACCCGGACATTACGCCTATCTTAAAATTGCCGATGGTTGCGATAACCGTTGTAGTTACTGTCTAATTCCAAAAATCCGTGGACCGTTTCGCTCCCGGGTTCAAACCGAAATTATAGCTGAAGCCGAACAACTCGCCGACCTGGGTGTGAAGGAGTTGATTCTGGTCGCTCAGGACACTACCGCCTATGGTATTGACATCTATGGAAAACCGGCTCTGGGCAAACTAATTGACCGGCTATCCCGGCTCAGCGGTGTCAGATGGATACGATTACTGTATGCCTACCCCGCGCACCTGACTGAAGATGTCCTTGAACAGTTCGGGACCAATCCCAAACTCTGTCGCTATATTGACGTGCCAATCCAGCATATAAATGACCAAATTCTCAACCGGATGAACCGTCATTATACCCGAAAGGATGTGGAAATACTCCTGGACCGCCTGCACCGTATTCCGGAAATGAGAATCCGAACAACCGTCATCACAGGATTCCCGGGCGAGACTGATTTGGAGTTTACCGAACTGATGAACTTTATCAGCTCTGTCAAATTTGATCGGCTTGCCGGTTACCAGTTTTCAGCCGAACCCGGCACTCCGGCAGCAAACCTGAAAGGCACAGTTGACCCGCTAATAAAACAGAAAAGACTGAAACAGCTGCTAAAACTCCAGGCAGCAATATCAAGACAAAAACTGCGCTCGCTGCTCGGCAAGAATTTGAATGTCCTTGCCGATTTTGCTGAACTGGGAAGGACCGAATGGGATGCCCCAGAAGTTGATGGGGTTGCTCAAATTACCGAAGGTAAATTTCAACCCGGCAAATTTTACAACTGCCAGGTAATTAAAACTACGACCTATGACCTTAATGTCCGACTGTTAACTTAATTTCCTTGACCTGTGTTAACTCTTGTTTATGATTTATTTATTATGAAAATAATCCGGTGCCTATTTGCCGGTGTCGCTGCCGGTTTCGTCTTCTTCACCTGTTCTGAAGCCCCGCTAATTGAACGGGAAGCCAACCGGGTGGTGCTGGTTGAACTTTTTTCAACTCCGCTGGATGAATGAGCCTACTGCGCGTCCGCGGCGCGGGCGCTTGGCAGCCTGAAGAATGTTTATGGAGATTCAATGGCGTATGTGATTTATTATGACCCGGAAACACATCCTGAACTGGGCAGTCAGGCGGGCATCGCCCGGGCACGGTGGTATGGTACCGGAATGGAACGACCGCTGGCATTTTTTGATGGCACAATGCGCTCTCCGCAAATAACCATTCCCGACTCCTTTTATCCGGTTTACCGGGATATCATTGATGCCGCCCGCGCCCGCAAAACTATCCTCGAATTAAAAATAGACAGTTGCCACATTGATTCCGCATTTTTGAATGTACGGTTGACGCTCAGCCCGACCGATTCCTCAATTGACACACTGACCGCGCTGCGGCTGGTGGCGATTGTCTTTGAAGACAGTATCCCCTACTATTCGTTTTTGATCGGTGATACTTTTTACTCCCCGATGACCGTTCGTCAGATCATTGGTGATAGTTTCGGGATACCAATCCGGTGTCGGTTTGGACAGAATTGGGATACCGTGCTGGCATGTCAGGTAACCGGTTACAATGTCAACCGGACCGGTGTTGCGGTTTCGGTTCAGAATTTAGCAACCAGAGCCGTCATTCAATCAGCAATTAAATGGCGAATATTATCGGAGGAACAAAAATGAGCAAAATCTTGCCTTTTATCATAGCCATCGCTTTAGTCGTTGCCGCAGGTGTTGCGGCGGAAAAAAAGTATGAGTCTGCGCCCGACTTTACTCTTAAGGACCTGGACGGAAATGAAGTAACCCTTTCGGAACTTTTGGAAAATGGACCGGTTTATATGGAGTGCTGGGATTTAGCCTGCGTCAACTGCATTGCCGAACTGGACGCCCTTTTACCAGTCTATGACTCTTTGAAAAGCCGCGGCTTGCAGATTGTCGCCCTTTCTGTAGATAAGCCATCAGACGAAGCCCGGGTTCGTGCGTTTGTAAAATCCAAGAAATGGCCTTACATCGTTCTCCTTGACCAGCAGCAAAAGGTTAAAAAGGCATATAATATCATCATTAAACCAACCGCTTATCTGATAAATATGAATGGTGAAATTGTCTACACTCACATTGGCTATAAAAAGGGCGATGAAAAACGGATTGCCGAGGAAATTTGCCGCTGGCTGCCAGCGGTGGATTCAATACCCCCTTCAGAAAAAGAAAAATAAAAGCGGGTCAGGGTGGTGAGCGCGAACCTACTCAGCATCTTCATCACCGTACTGGGAGCGAGTTTTTCAATTCAGGGTGTCAACCGGGCAGAATTCTGGACTTATCAGCAGGAATGGGCAACCCATTATGAGGATAAACTGGAACTGGATGGCCGGTATGGCGATTTTAATGTCGAACTCGGTGTTTTAATGTTTGAACCATCTAAACATGGACCGAGTATTCGTAAACCGCTGCGTTTATTTGACTACTCTATTGGTTATAATCCCCGGGAACTCGAAGTCCGGCTCGGCAGATTTTACACAACTTTTGGTCAGGGCTTAACCCTCAGCAGCGGAGCGGACGATGATTTCCGCCATTACAAAAGCCTGCAAGGCTTACTCGGCAGACTAAATCTGCCGTTCTCCAGCGAACTGACTCTGCTTGGCGCCCGACTCCGGGATGTGTTTTTCCAGGAAAACACTTATAAAATAATGAATGAACTTGATACCACCGACCAGTTATTAGGTGCGGACCTTACCACCCGACCGGTGCAGTTCCTCGGTATCGGGGGACGATATGTGCGGATTAATCGGGAGGTTGACCCAACCCCCCGCGCCTTTACCGAACTCTTCGGCGGTAATTGTCAACTAAACTTCGGACCAATCTCTACCGGTGCCGAAATTGCCTGGCGTCTCGGGACCAAACCGGGCATCGGCGGTCGGGAAAAAGGAGTTGGTTATATTATCAATCTCAGTGCAACCTTTGCCGGTTTTTCGGTACTCGGCCAGGTTGTAGACTATACCCGGCTAGGCTTTCCTGCCGGAGTATATCATTACAACGACCCACCGACCCCGATTAAATCTGGCGTCGCAATCAACCGCGGTGTGGACGAACGTGGTTTTGGAATTCAAGTTTCTGGAATGCCATTAAATGGACTTTATCTTGAAGCCAACCTGGACCGACTTTTTGTTCATGATGATACGAGCGCGGGGGTAGTTGAGGCTGAAGTAAAAGGGCGTTATTCGCTTGCTACCAGCTGGACATTGGAATTGAAATTCAATCACCTGTTTCAGAAAAATATCGAACTTGGTACTTATCAACGTAGCGCTGACCGTCCAGCTATCCTGATAAATTATCTCATCGGTCAACACACATTCGCCCTTGAGGCAGAATTGGGATGGATTACTGAACTGCCCACTGATACGACTCACATCACCCGCTGGCGGTATCACGAACCACTGATTTCCTTCAGTTATGGTCCAGGTGAAAAATGGCTTTTTACACTCGGGTGGCAGGGGGTTGACCAGGATTCGCTCAAACGTTATGATTACCAGACCTCGTGGCCAGTATTGGAAGCGGTCTATAATATCAGTGAACGGAATGTTCTACGAATTCGGATTGGTGCGGAAAAAGGCGGGTATACCTGTTCGGGCGGTGTTTGCCGGTATGAGTCGCCGTTTCGAGGTGTCAAACTGCAGTTGATAAGCCGGATATGAAGCGCAAATTGATTTTCATTCTACTAACAATTGTTGGCGCGGGACTAGTTGTGCTCGGAATTAAATTGGGTATGCTTGCGGTAATTCATGGTTTTGCTGCCCAGATATGACTGTCCTGTATGGGTCTCGTGTAGACCATTAAAATGGCAAAAAGAAGAATAGCCCCACACCGCATCGGCCAGATAATCGGAACGGTTATTCTCAACGGATATATCCTTGCCTATCTTCAGGGGCGCATAATCTATTCGGGTTTTCTTAAATCGGTTCCCGAGCCCGTGCTAAACTGCTATGGCGGTCCGCTTTCGGTATTTGCCTGTCCACTCGGCTCTTTTCAGCAGATTATCGGAATGAAAGGAGTAGCATGGTGGCAGAATGTTCCCTGGGTTGTGCTCGGAGTTTTTTTAATTCTGGGTGCTTTCACCGGCAGAGCAGCCTGCGCCTGGGTCTGCCCTTTTGGTCTCTGGCAGGACCTGCTTTTTAAAATTAAGATCGGCCCCGGGGCAAAGGTTAAACGCTGGGTCATTTTCGGAGTTATCGCTGGAATCGGCTTAGTGGGTATTGTCCTGCTTTCAACCTTTTTGAAAATGAACTTCTGGAAGACGTTGCTTTTTGGCTGGGTGCCGTTAATGGGTTTGCTGTTTTATAGCGCGACCCGCGGTAAGGTTGAACTGCCAGCCCGTTTTTCAATTGCGGGTTTGCTTTTAGGAATTCAACTGGGCGGTCTTGTCATCTTGAAATATGAAGTGAATTCGGGAATTGCCGTTGGCGTTATAAGCATGAGCCTGTTCAGCCTGATTGGGGGAACGCGCAGTCTGCTGATGGTTGCACCGACTGGATTTATCCTTGCTCTTTTCGGTAAACAGCTGACCATTGGCACATGTGCTGGCGTGGAAATCGGGATTCTCTTTGTCATAATTGCCATTTTAATCGTCTTGCTCTTAGAACGGGGGCTGAAACTATTTCTTCCCGCAACCGGCCTCAAGTTCGCATTTTTATTCATTGTCGCCGGCATTACCGCCTATTTCACCGCCGAACCCTGGTTCTGCAAACTCTGCCCACAGGGCACGCTTGAAGCCGGTATTCCGCTGGTGCTTTGGGACCCGGTTCAGGGTTTGCGTGCACTGGTCGGCTGGTTATTTTATCTCAAGGTGGCAATTCTGCTATTTGTCATCTGGTCAGCAATTATGGTTAAACGACCTTTTTGCCGTGCGGTCTGTCCGATCGGTGCGATTTACTCTTTATTCAACAAAATCAGCCTTTTGCATATGTCACTAAATAAAGATGCCTGCACCGGGTGTGGAATTTGCCGTCGGGTCTGCCCGACCGATATTGAGCCATTTAATGACCCAAATCAGGCTGAATGTATCCGCTGTTTTGAATGCGTCTGGCACTGCCCGCATAAAGCCCTGAAGATTACCACATAAAGTGCGTAAACCCGAATGGATTAAAGCCCGTCTGCCTACCGGTGAACAGTTCAACCGGGTAAATCAAATCCTCAATAAATACCGGCTCAATACCGTGTGTAGTTCTGCCCGCTGTCCTAACCTCGGTGAATGCTGGAATAATGGCACCGCTACGATAATGATCCTCGGCGACACCTGCACCCGGCATTGTCGATTTTGCTCGGTAAAAAACGGAAATCCACAGGGCAAATTTGACCTGGATGAACCAGAACGGGTGGCAGCTGCGGTCCAGGAGCTCGGACTAAAATATGTGGTACTTACTTCGGTGGACCGGGATGACCTTGAAGATTTCGGTGCCGGTATTTTTGCCCGCACCATAAGGGAAATCAAAAAGAAAAATCCTTCTGTTCAAGTAGAGGTCCTGGCCCCTGATTTCGGGACCGAGGCAGAACTGATTAAAAATGTGCTTGCTGCCCACCCCGATGTATTTGCCCATAATCTGGAAACTGTTGCCCGACTCACTCCATTTGTCCGCGACCGCCGAGCAGGGTTTAATCGCTCACTGTTAGTGCTTGAGCTGGCAAAGAAAATCGCGCCTCAAATATTAACCAAATCCGGCTTGATGGTCGGGCTTGGCGAAAAAGTGGAAGAAATAATCCAGACCCTGCACCAGTTGCGCTCGGTTAACTGCGACTTTGTAACCATTGGTCAGTACCTGCAACCGAACCGGAGCTGCCTGCCGGTTGTGCGCTACTTAACTCCCCAGGAATTTAACCAGCTTGAGAATTTTGCCCGGGAACTTGGGTTCAGACAGGTGTTTGCCGGACCCCTGGTTCGGAGTTCCTTCCGGGCGGCAGAAATGTTTAACACCATTGTTCCCACCCTCAGCTGAATTGAACCGGCTGTCACAGCAACAGATTAATTACGGACTGAAAATTTCCATTATTGAAGGCGCATTTGCCACCCTCTATACCAGTCTTGCCGGCGGCATGTTTCTTGCCGGTCTTGCCCTGTATCTGGGTGCCAACTCCTTCCAGATTGCACTGTTAACCGCAATTCCAGCCCTGGTCAGCAGTTTTAGTTTTCTTGCCGGGTATCTCGTGCACCAGACCGGTACCCGCAAAAAACTGGTGCTCTGTACCGCGGGAATTGGTCGCTCGGTTTATATCATTCTACTGCCCCTGCTGTTTACCGGCAGTAAGCTGAAAATTCATTTTTTCCTTCTCCTGGTGGCACTATCCGGAATTCTGATGGCAATTGCCGGCACGGTCTGGACCTCCTGGATTAGTGACCTGGTACCTGAAGAGCGCCGGGGCAGATTTTTCGGTCTGCGTAACGCCATTCTGAATGTTACCGCAGTTTTTGCCGCCTATGGGGCTGGTCGGGGAATGGACTGGCTGAAATCACTGGGGCAGGAAAGGCTGGGCTATGCCCTTGCCTTCTCACTGGCAGTCGGGTTCGGGTTAATTTCCACCCTGCTCCTGACCCGTCAACCCGAGCCTGAAATCCCGGCTCGTTCTAAACCTGACCTTCGGGAAATCTTTGTGGGACCGCTTAAGGAACCTCAGTTCCGGCGTCTGACCGTTTTTCTCGCGGTCTGGTTCCTCACCGGCACGCTCGCATCGCCCTTCTACCTTGTACATCTGCTAAAAAATCTACATTTCAGTTTTAGCGAGGTAGCGGTTTACTCAATGATTGGTGGTGTTATCGGTGTCGGTTTCCAACTCTTCTGGGGACGGGCGATTGATCGATTTGGCTCCCGGCCGGTTACGGTCCTAAATTTTGCGCTTGTCGGGGTAATGCCCTTTCTCTGGCTCTTTGCCACACCACATTTCCGGCTACCGATATGGATTGATGGTGTGCTCAACGGGGTGGTCTGGACCGGTGCCAGTCTTGGGTTGTGGAATTTACTCCTGGACCTCGCCGACAATCCGGAACGTAAGGAAAGTTATTTTGCAATTTACACGGTGGTCACCGGCTTGGGTGCGTTCGTGGCTTCACTACTTGCCGGCACAATCGCCCAGCTAATATCTGGTTTCCATTTGCAATTATTCGGGGCGGACTTTTACAATTACGATGTGATGTTCCTTGCTGCTGGCGTTGCCCGGTTTGCCTGCCTGCCGCTCCTTTTGCGTATTAAGGAACAGGGTAGTAAACCGGTGCGCTACACTATTCGGGCACTCACCAATCTGGCACTCTGGCGCCTGAATGCCGGCAAGGATGTGGTGCTTCAGGCACTGGGTATCAAATCCCGGGATTGACCGGATGAAGATTATGGATAATATTTTTGTAAAAAAGGAGGTAATATGAAGAAACTGACCGTGCTCGCATTGCTGGCTGCGGCAACTCTCGCCGTTGGCTATCAACGTATCGTTGTCCTTGAAGAAGCCTATTCTGAAGGTTGAGGCTCCTGTGTCGCTGCCAGCAGTATGCTGGACAGAATCTGCAATGACTATGCTGGATATGTGGTCGCAGTTGAATGGCATACATCCGCTTCTTACCCACTCTACTCGGCTGAAGGCCGGGCAAAGTGGTTTATGTATCCGCCACCATACAATGGTGCCTACGCTACCCCTTGGCTCTGGGTTGATGGCCGGCAGCGGGGTTATAATTACAACCTCTGGCCCGGTTTCGTTGCCGCCCGTATCACCGAACCCACTCCAGTTCAGATTAGCTTAACCGGAAACTACAACCCACAAACCCGGAATGGAACAATCAAAGCACTGATTCAAAACGATTCAACCGGCGAATTGAGTATGCGCGTGTCGGTGGTCATCACCGAAGATTCCTGCTATTATGTCGGTCCGAACGGTGACCCTTGGCACAATCATGTATGCCGGGATTATATTCCAAATCAATATGGAACTGTCCTGACCATTCCTGCCGGGGGACTGGACTCAGTGGAACAGCCATTTACAATCGCGAGCAACTGGAATGAGCAACGGTGTAAAATTGTAGTCTATGCCCAGAGCACCACGATGATGCCAGCTGACTCATCTTATCCTGCATATCAGGGAGCACAGGTGGCGGTTCTGGACCTGGTTGGCGTCCAAGAACCAAAAACTGCGGATCATTCCTATCCTCAGGTCCGGGTCATCCCCACTCCCGCATCGTCCCGACCGGTATTTATCATTAGCACAGCTAACAACCGCCCCTTCCGCTTAGTAATTCATACAGTTGACGGCAGCGTCGTGAGCGAACTCTCCGGAGTTGTTAACCATAACTCCCGCATTACACTGCCCATCCGGCTTGTACCCGGAATTTACCTCTACCGGCTGCTGATTGACAACGCAATCCAAACCGGTAAACTGACGGTTACTTACTAATGGAAAAAACAGATTCTGCGGGGCAGCTTTCTGCCCCGCTTTAATTTTTAATGATAGAAAAGCCGCAGCCCGGTAAAAACCATCACCATTCCATACTCATCCGCTGCCTGAATAATACCTTCATCCCGGATCGAGCCTCCGGGCTGAATCACAAATTGGACATTACTACGGGCTGCCCGATCAAGGTTATCCCGAAACGGAATGAACCCATCAGATGCTAAACAGATACCATCAAACCGGGCAAGCCAGTCCCATTTTTCTTCTGGACGGAATGGCTCTGGCGCTTCGATGAATATTTGCGCCCAGGTTCTAACCTCTACCGGTGTGGCGCTATCTTCAAGCAAAACATCAATTGCCGTTGCCTTATCCGCCCAACTAGTCCCTGACCGAAACTGAAGGTTCTGCACGCGCGGATGCAATCTCAAAAACCACTTGTCTGCCTTGGAACAGGCAAGCCGGGTACAATGAATTCTTGACTGCTGCCCCGCCCCTACCCCGATCACCTGCCCATCATAAGCAAGACAAACAGAATTGGATTGGGTGTATTTGAGCGTCACACAGGCAATCAGCAAATCCTGTCCAATTGACTCCGGAATCTGCTTCTTCACGGTCACCACATTTTTTAGCAACCGATGATCAATCCGGGCATTATTACGTTCCTGCTCCAGATACACCCCGAACAGTTGTCGGACCTCCAATAACGGTGGTTCCCAGCCCGGGTCAATTTTCAAAATCGGATAGCGCCCCTCTTTTTTGGCTTTCAAAAGTGCCAGTGCTGCCGGTTCATAATCCGGCGCAATACAGCCGTCTGAAACCTCCCGGCTGAGCAGAAGCGCGGTGGGCTCATCAACCGTATCTGAAAATGCTGCCCAGTCACCAAAGGTTGCCATTCGGTCCGCGCCCCGGGCACGAGCGTACGCACAGGCAAGTGGCGAAAGAGTATCCGTTCTGACAAATAGTGACTTTTTCAACTCCGCAGTCAAAGGTTTACCGATCGCCGCACCCGCAGGACTGGTGTGTTTGAAACTGGCTGCCGCGGGCAGTCCGGTGAGTTCCTTTAACTCCTTCACTAATTGCCAGGAGTTCAACGCATCAATCAGATTGATATACCCGGGTTCACCATTCAACACCCCAATCGGTAATCTGCCTTCGGGAACATAAACCCGGGCTTTTTGCTGATGGGGATTAGTTCCGTAGCGCAGTTTTATTTCATCCAATGTCATAAAATAATAGTTTAAAAACTTTTGTCAATGATAGCCGCGGAAAACTGCGTTACCGATTAAGACCTGTTAACTTCACACTCGTTCTGGAAATTTCTCTTTCAGGTAGTCTATGATTTCCTGGGTCGGCGTGCCCGGTCCAAAAAGCCGACCGCACCCCAGCCGGTAAAGTTCCTCCATATCCTCCTTCGGGATAATACCACCCCCGAATACCAGAATATCACCCGCACCTTTTTCTTTCAAAAGTCGCATCACCTCAGGAATTAAAGTCATATGGGCACCGGAAAGAATTGACAGTCCGACCGCATCCACATCCTCCTGAATTGCTGCCTCAGCAATCATCTCTGGTGTCTGGTGCAATCCGGTATAAATCACCTCAAAACCGGCATCGCGCAACGCCCGCGCAACTACCTTTGCACCTCGGTCATGCCCATCCAGTCCGGGTTTGGCAATAAGAATCCTCAGTTTCTTCATATTCACCTCCTAAAACATTGGAGGTTCGGCATAGGTGCCGAAGACCTCCTTCATTGCCCCACAGATTTCTCCGAGCGTGGCATATGCCCTGACCGCCTCCAGAATCGGATACATCACATTGTCATTGCCCGCGCAGGCCGCCTTAAGGTCCACAAGCGCCCGTTTTACCCGGGCATTATCCCGCCGCTGGCGTAACCTTCTCAACCGTTCACACTGCTCCTGTTCCACCCGCGGGTCAATCTTCAAAATCGGAATCTCAAGTTTTTCTCCAGCCAGTACGTACTTGTTAACACCGACCACGGTGCGTCTGCCTTCATCAATTGCCCGCTGATAACGGTACGCGGCTTCCGCAATCTCCCTTTGCGGAAACCCCTGCTCAATCGCCTTGACCATTCCGCCCAGGGCATCAATTTTCGCAAAATACTCGTATGCCTGCCTTTCCAGTTCGTTAGTAAGCGCCTCAACATAATAGGAACCGCCCAGCGGGTCAATGACATTAACCACACCCGTTTCCTCAGCAATTAACTGCTGGGTTCTCAGCGCTATCAACACCGCCTTTTCGGTCGGCAGCGCCCAGGTTTCATCCATTGAGTTGGTATGCAAACTTTGGGTCCCACCGAGCACCGCTGCCAGCGCCTGAAACGCAGTGCGCACGATGTTATTCTCCGGCTGCTGGGCGGTCAGGGTACAACCGGCGGTCTGAGTATGAAAACGCAAAAGCAACGACTCCGGCTTTTTTGCCTTAAAGGTCTCCTTCATTTCCCTTGCCCAGATACGTCGGGCGGCTCGAAATTTGGCAATCTCCTCAAAAAAATCAAGATGGGAATTAAAGAAAAACGAAAGCCGCGGGGCAAAGGTATCAACATCCAGTCCGGCGCGAATCCCCGCCTCCACATAAGTCATCCCGTCCTTAAGGGTAAAAGCCAGTTCCTGAGCCGCTGTTGAACCCGCTTCCCGGATGTGGTACCCCGAGATGGAAATGGTATTCCATTTCGGTACCTCTTTCGCCCCGAATGCCATAATATCGGTGATAATACGCAACGAAGGTTCTGGTGGAAAGAGCCAGGATTTCTGGGCGATATACTCTTTTAAAATGTCATTCTGGATTGTCCCCCGCAGTTTTTCACTAGGCACCCCCTGTTTTTCTGCGGTAACGATATAGAACGCCCAGAGCACCGCTGCTGGTCCATTGATTGTCATTGAAGTGGAAACCTCGCCTAACGGAATACCATCAAAAAGTGTCTCCATATCCTCTAGCGAGGAAACCGCTACCCCGCATTTGCCCACCTCCCCCCTTGCCATCGGGTCGTCTGAATCCCGACCATAGAGCGTGGGAAAATCAAACGCCACCGAAAGCCCGGTTTCTCCATGTGCGAGCAAAAATTTGTATCGGGCGTTGGTATCCCGGGCAGTACCAAATCCGGAAAACTGGCGCATTGTCCAGAGCCGTCCCCGGTACATATTATTTCTGATTCCCCTGGTATATGGGTATTCGCCTGGAAAACCCAGATCACGTAGATAGTCAAAATCGGGCAAATCGGCTGGTGTATAAATTATGTCCACGGGTAGACCCGAGACTGTCTGAAACCGTCCCGGCTCGCCCTTATTAACATTTTTTTCCCAGCGTGCCCTTTCTGCCTGAATTTTATTAAGTTCATCCATAAAACCCCCTTTCCTTTAGTAGAATTTCAACCGCCTGATAGGGTGAAATACGGCGCTCGGACACCATCGCCACCAGCTGTTCCAGCCGCTCCTGAAACCCGGGTTTGTGCAGAAGAAATGAACGCAACTTCTCCTCCAGGTAACGTTCAATCTCTGCCCGAACCGCCCGACGCCGGCGTTCATTTAGCGTTTGAGAATCCTCAAGAAACTGACGATGGGCACATATTTTTTCATATAACTCGACAACACCAGCACCGGTGAGCGCTGATGACTTAATTACCGGTGGCAACCAAAAATCGTTTTTCGGCCTTAACTCCAGCATCGTTTCAATCTCCAGGACCATCCGGTCCGCCCCTTCCCGGTCGCTCTTATTCACACAGTAGATCTCGCCAATCTCCATCAATCCGGCTTTAAGCGCCTGAATGGAATCACCGGACTCGGGCACCAGCACCACTACGGTCGTATCCGCAGCTTCCGCAATATCCAGTTCCATCTGTCCGACCCCGACCGTTTCAATGAGAATATAGTCATTGCCAAAGGCATCAAGAATATCACACACCTCCTTGGTGCGCCGAGCAAGTCCGCCCAAACTGCCGCGGGTTGCCATTGAACGGATATAGACCCCGGGGTCAGTAAAAAGCGATGACATCCGCACCCGGTCTCCCAGTACCGCCCCACCGGAAAACGGTGAACTCGGGTCCACCGCTACTATCCCAACCCGATGATTATGGTTCCGGAACTGTTTAGCCAGTTTTTCTACAAGTGTGCTCTTACCCGCGCCAGGCGGACCGGTTATTCCAACCCGATAAGCCCTGCCCATCAATGGATAAAGGCTATTCAGAATCTCCGTGGCTGCTGCTGACTCGTTCTCCACCAAAGAAACAAGCTGGGCGCAGGCACGGCGCTCACCCTGCCGAAACCTTTCCAGCAGCTCATCAATGGTCAATTCCGGCACGATTGACAATTCCCTTCTGATAAGGATGTTTAATTTCCTTTACCTCACTCACCAGATCCGCCAGTTCCAGCAGCGGTGCGGGTGCGTTTCTACCAGTTAGCACCAGCTCTACCTCTGCCGGACAGGAACGCACCAGCTTCAGCACCTCTGCCAGCGGAATGAGCCCGTAATCAACCGCACAGTTAATTTCATCCAGTATCACCAGCTGATACTTTTGGGACAAAATCGCTGCCCGCGCGAACTCCAGTCCGGCATTTGCCAGTCGCCGGTCCTCGGCGCTGGGGTTCCCACGCTCAACAAAGGTCTTCAGTCCAAACTGCCGGATTTCAAGGTTTGGCAGATAACGTGCCGCCTGAATTTCACCGTAGCGGTCATCTCCCTTCATAAATTGAACAATCAGCACCTGCCAGTTATGTCCGAGTGCCCGCAGTGCCAGTCCAAAAGCGGCCGTGGTTTTCCCCTTACCATCACCGGTATAAACCTGAATCATCTAATTCACATCTGGATTGAAATCCGGTCCCAGTTTTGCTTTAAACAGTAACTGCATCAGTGCATTCCAGGTTTTAAAATAATAAACCTCCCGAGCAATCGGCGCATTGACCATCGCCTCGGCAACCGCACCGTGCTCGCCCTGGGAAATGATGATAATCCGGAGAACCATATGGGCGATCACCCAGCCGGCTGCTATTCCCCAGAAAAATCCCAATAGCCCATCCAGAGATTCAAATGACCAGCCGGTAACTCCAAAAAGCCAGTGGGCAAAGATAAACGCCAGAACCGCAAACAAGAGGAAAAGGACAACCATCATTACCGCTAATTGAACACCGATTATCTGCGCGAGCGAACCGGCAAGGGCATTAGCCCCCAGCGCCGCAACCACCAGACCGCCGGCTTCAAATAGTGTCAATCCCATACCACCGGCTTTGCTCGTCCGGATAGTCTGAATTATTGCTACCCCTAACACAATCCCCAGCGCCAGCCAATCAAACCAGAACATACCCCCTCCTAATCAATGTCAAGGTCTTCGTCAAGGTCCTCGTCGGTGTCCGTTAAATCATCAAAACCTTCGTCCTCAAAATCGCCTTCGCTCCCGGTACCAAAATCCTCATCGCCAATATCCGGCAGGTCAGTATCAATATCGCCCTTGGAACCACCAATCACCGTAAAACGGCCAAAAACCTGATGCACCCGGGTACAGCCGCAGCGGGGACATACCGGTTTTAATCCCGCCTCTTTTTCCTGCAGTGTTGCCACAACCTCAAACTTCTGCTCACAATCTTCACAAAAGAACTCATATACAGGCATAATACTGACCTCCTTTTTTTATAATATCTACTCAAATCCTATCCCCTGTCAATTGCAACCTCGCCCCGGTTCCGGTCAATATAAAAAGGGGCGCTCCTGACGAGCGCCCCGGAAAAACGATTCCCGATATCTTATTCCAGTCGCAGTGTCTTTGTCTGGATCTGACCATCCGGGGTGGTAATTTTCAGGAAATAGACACCACGGCTATGACTTGCCGGTTGCCAGCGATAACTGCCGCTACCGGCTGGCACATCAAAACTCACCCGGTCAATTAGCCGGCCCGCAGCATCAAACGCCTCCAGTGTAAATCGCCCCGTGGTCGCTGCGTGGTAATAAACCAGGGTATTGCGCCGGAACGGATTGGGCGCAACCCTGAACATTTCCGCCTGATTTGTACCCGGACTTTCTGCCAGGCCGACATTGGCATTGTACCAGACCTGAGCAGCATCGGCGTTAGCCCGGAGTGAATTTTCATCACTGCCCCCAACCACCGCAATTGCCAGTCGTGCACTCCCGCCCGGGTTGATATCAAATGGTCCGGCTGAGGCAACAATTGACCAGTCATAGGGACGGTTGGAGTTCCGCTGGACGATTGTCCCATTCAAAAACCGCCACTTCATATTTTCCGTCATCGCCGTATCCGGATACACATAAATCGCATGGTCTACCAGCGTCAGGTTACGGAAACTTGCCGGTTCCAGAATTTTGACCCCGACCGAAGGGTTCGCGCTAGACGCCTGCCGCATATAGGTCAAACGTCGGATTGTATCTGAAGCCCCCTGATTGGTCGTCGGTGAAGAACCGATATCAAAATCCATAAATACCCCCGCACACAAACCATTGACCGGATTTGAACCCAGGTTCTGAATGTCATAAACGAGAACGATAAAGTCATCATAGTTCGGGTCAGCACTCATATAACTGTTTTGCACCACCTTAAGATTCTTGGCACGAGGATGAGCACCATCCGAGAAACTGGCATAGAAATGCTCATCACCAACCCCTGGCGGCACGACCGCCCGCAGTGATTCCACCGGTATCAGGTCAGTATTGATCTGACTTGCGGGCCGCCCATAGTAACGGTCTGCCACATAACCGGTATCCGTGCCCATTGCGAAACAACCGTAATACAGGGCACTCGCAGCAGTTTTAGGATAACGGAACCCTGAACCAGCAAAAGCCGGCACATCATAACCAAGCGGACCGAAACAGGACACGGTCAGGCGACAATACCCGGTATCATGGTCCAGCAGCGCAAATACATTAGCGATTCTGGTGGTCTGACGCGCGGTGTCGTTTGCCCGGTTCAGATCACCGGTCAGGTCCGTGAACATCGTCACCGTATAACTTGCGCCTCCAGGACCGGTGTTCCATACCGGAAAGGTCACTTCGGTCCGGGAACCGGGCGCCAGCGGATTGCTCACCGTCACACTCTGGTTATAAACCCTGGTCGCCCCCGAATCAATCCAGCAGTAAACCTGGAAATTGTTCTCGGTATTTGTCCCGAAATTAACAACCCGGGCAACCGGCTGATACGCACCCCGTCCAATACTTGTCCCCGGCACAACAATTTTGGAAACGCCGACATCGTGTGCTGGTCCGGGAATCCGGCTGATTACTGCCCGGATGTTCCAGTTATAATCCAGCCCCTGGTCTGCCAGCTGCCGCCAGCTGGTGCGATTATTGGAAAGGAAGCCACCCCGGTTGCGCACCATCGGTCCCGCATCGCAACCAATTGGATATCGGCCCGCGGTATGGGTCAGCCGCACGCAAGCCCAGAAATCGCTGCCAGCAGGTAGAACCAGCGGTGGATTGAGGTCAATTCGCTTCCAGCGCATTGAATCTGCACCACTGTAGGGCACGGACTCCAGCACCGGACCAGGCACTGTATCATTCTCATCCCCGAACACATACACAAAATCATTGCTGGAGTTATGCCATTGATAGAAAATAACCGCCTTGAGCGTACAGGCGGTCGTCGGCGTAAACCGGGCAGCGCTGTAAAAAGTTCCACCGCCGGTCAGCCCAACACCGGTATAAGGAACCCCATCAAAATGCAGTGTCTCATCGGCAAAGAAATCAACTGCCCCGGGCTGAACACCAGTTCCTGTCGGCATCAGAATTTCCTCTGAACGGGTGAAAAGCGGTGGTGTTTCAACCACATTATTCGGTAGAGTTGCCAGCGCCAACGTTGCGCTCAGCACTACACACAGGATTACCAGCATTCTGTGCATTTTACCTCCTTAAGTTTTTTTACCTGCAATTTCAGTTTAATCATCAAAAAATAACTGTCAAGTCAAAACTCACTCATCTGGCAATTATTGACAGAAAACCTTTAATGCTTATGCTAATTACTGCTAATGGCATCATTTTTTGCCAATTGCGACTTTTCCGCAGCCGGAGTGGTCGTTATCGGTATGCCGCTTGACCGCACCAGTTCCTATATCCCCGGCACCCGGTTTGGGCCAGCGGTTGGCCGCCTCGGCACCGCCAATATTGAATCCTTCAGCCCTTACCTGCACCGCGATATCACCCAAGTCCCGATTTTTGACGCTGGTGACCTGGAATTCACCTTTGAATCCAGGTCCGCCCCGGCAAACCTGATTAGCGAATACACCGGCAAGCTATACAGCCAGGGCAAACGGCAACTGGCGGTTGGTGGCGAACACTCCATCACCCCATTCATTATCGCCGAACTCAGCAAAATCTTTCCTGATTTATGCGTTATTCAGTTTGACGCCCATTCCGACCTGCGCACCGAGTTTCTCGGTGAACCGGATAGCCACGCCACCGCAATGCGTCGGGTACTGGATTACATCCCGCGTGAAAACCTATTCCAACTCGGCATCCGCTCTTTTTCCCAACCCGAAGAGCTGAACGCCCCCAATCTTTTCCCTTTTGAAGTCCTGAGCCCGATTAAAACCATCCGGGCAAAAATCGGCGCCCGCCCCCTCTACCTTACCCTGGACATTGATGTCCTTGACCCCGGGGTGATGCCTGAAGTCCAGACCCCCCAGCCTGGTGGCTGCTCCTATAACGAACTGGTTCGTGCCCTTGCCGGTCTTAAAGACCTCAACTGCATTGGTGCCGACCTGGTTGAATTCTGTCCGCGGACTCACGGTGCCACTGCCGGTGCTGCAACTGTTGCCGAACTGGTCCGCGAACTTATTCTCCTGATAAAAATTGAACCCCGGAATTAAACTACGGAGGAAGAAATAAAATGTGCTGTCGTGCCTGCGCCAGCTATGAAATCTGCCGCGCCAAAGGAAAAATCAAGGACGACGACTGCTGTCCGGATTGTCAGTACTTCAACACCTGTATGGAAGAGTTTGAAGAAATAGACAACCGGCAACGTCGGCCCTCTGGACGCCGGCTTTCCCGATAACGGCAACACTTTACCGACTGCGAGTAACCAGCGCGACCCGTTCGGTCCGGACCCCCTGCCCGCTGCTAACAACGACAATATAAAGACCGCTCGCAACCCCCTGCGGATTCCAGAAAGCCCGTCCCAGACCCGGACTCACCGTCAAATCGGCTACCGGCTTTCCGCTCAAACTGAACACCTGCACCCGGGCATCAGCTGGCAAACCTTCAATTACCACTCCGGTGTGCACCCCGATAATACACGGATTCGGGAAAATTCTCAATTCCGGCTGGACAGTATCGGGTTCTGGTGCATAGGAAAAAATGGAAAACCCGCGGGTTGTTCCGATACCGGCAAAACCCTGTTTATCGTCCAGGGCAAGGGCGGTATAAAAACCGGTCAGATTCTGGGAATTGGGAATTAACCCGCTGTTCTGGGAAGTATAGTTCGTCCAGCGGTTCGTAGCAACATCAAATATTGACAACCCCAGATCAGAAAGAAACCACACCCGGCCCGAACCATCAACCCGAACCCGATACAGATTATTGGAAAGCAACCGGCTATTTGCGGTGGTATATACCTGAAATTGGCTGCCATCCCACATCGCCCCTCCCTGCGGTGTCGCTACCCAGACCCGGTCCAGCGGGTCAACCGCTACTGACCGCACTTCGCCGGCGGGCAACCCCTCGTTGTGCAAAATATGCCGGTCGTCGCTTGTATAAAATAAAGTGCCATTATAATCAAACTCCTCCAGTCCGTTGGTCAAACCGAGCCAGACCCGGTTTTTAGAATCAAACGCAAACTCATAATTACCACCGGGCGGCGGCACCAGTTCGGGCAGATAAAACTCCTGTTGCTCGCCCATTGAATCAACCGCCACCACCAGGCCACTTTTGTTAAAAACCCACTTGGTATCAAACCGGTCCAGACCAAAAGCCTGAACGATATTCCGGTCCCCGGTTCCCAGTTGAATCTGTCCCCAGGTATCAGCCTGCGGGTCGTAAACGCTTAAACCGCCCGGATAAAAATGGCTGAACCAGATTTTCCCCTTAGAATCGCACCGCAGCTGAACCGCCCAGTTCAAAGGAGAAACAATCAACCGCACCGAACTATCCGGCATTATCCGGGAAATGTATTGGGCGTCGTGACCCAAATATATACTCCCATCCTGTCCAAAGGTACAATCACTTACCAGACCTGAACCAATACAGTTAAACTGATAACTCTCCCAGGATTGACCGCTGCGCAGATAACGCAGACCCAGGCCCCATTCATCATAACCGCCCAGCCCGGCCCAGCAGACCTCGCCTGCCCAGAGCGAGCGCACATCTGCCACCAGCATCGGCGTCACCCCGCCACTGAAATCCACCCTGAATAATGTATCACCGGTCGCAACATAAAGTGCGCCATCCACCACGATCATATCCCGCACTGACTTAGCAAACGGAAAGGTCACCAGCGGTACAAAACCACCGGTATCACCAATCACCACCCCCAGTTCGGTTCCGGCAGCCACACGCCCGTCCGCAATGCCCACCAGCGCCGAAACCGAATCCCCTAACGGTCGGCGGAACGAACGCCAGTTGCTGAAACCTCGGTCAACCAGTGTCAACCCCTGATTTGTTCCAATCCAGTAACCAAAATGATTAACCAGTAACGAAAGCACCCGGTCACTCAAAAGTTCCCGGACCCGGGCAAAATTGTAATGCTCAATTAAATCATCAGTAAAATCCAGCGGTGTGCTTTGAAGATTTATGACATATAATCCCTCCTCGGTTCCACAGAGCAGCCGACTGGAATCAACCATAATTGCCCTAACGCGCAGCGGCAATTCCCCGGCACGATAAATCCGTGCCTGCCCCGAGTCTCGCGGAATTACCACCAGCCCGGCACCGTCAGTTCCAACCCAGACATTACCCGCCTCATCTTGGCTAATGCATAAACACCGGTTTACCCCCAGCCCATCGGTATGAAAAAATTGGCGCTCCACCTGCAACTGCGGACGGGTTTGAAGAAAAACCACCCCGCCCAGGGTTGCCAGATTCAGCACCGAATCATCACCACAGATATCGGCAATAAAATTGGTATTGGTAAAAGTCTGCCAGTGGCCACCATCCGCCCTGGTCAGTAATAACAAAAAAATCAGCAACTTCATCTTCTTCTGATGATATTAAATAATTATCACCCAAAAATCAACCCTGCCCAACATCAATAGGCACCTCTGCCGGTCAGCACCGCTTTAATCGTTCTTACCAGAATTGAAAAATCCAGCCACAGCGACCAGTTCCGGATGTAATACTCATCCAGAATCATCCGCTCCTGAAACGGCAGCTCTGCCCGGCCTGAAACCTGCCACAGCCCTGTCAACCCTGGCCGCACCCGCACAATCGTCTTGATATATTCACCAACCCGTTCCAGTTCACTCAGTAGATACGGTCTCGGACCAACCAGCGCCATATCGCCCTTAATCACATTCAACAACTGCGGCAGTTCATCCAGACTGAACCGGCGCAACAACCTGCCAATCGGTGTTACCCTTGGGTCAGCGGTTATCCGGGCAAACCGCTCCCACTCCGCCCTGACTGCGGGATTGCTTCTCAATATTTCCTGCAACCGGGCTTCGGCATCCTGATACATCGTCCGGAACTTCAAACAGGTAAAAACCCGCCCATTTTTGCCAATCCGTGGCTGGCGGAAAAAAACCGGTCCGGGTGAAGAAATCTTTACCAGCAGTGCTAAAACGGCAAACAATGGCAAAAGAATAATGGTCAACACCAGACTCAGCACAAACTCCAGAACCTGCTTGGTCCAGATGTTTAACGGACGCAACAGATTATACCGGTATTTCAGCACCAGCAGACTACCAATCTGCTCAACCTCAGCCGAAGATGTAGCCACCAAACTTATTCCCGGCAGCATCATCATCTCGGCGAAACTCCGCTCCGCATACCTGAAAATCTTTCTCAACTCCGGTTCGGTAAAACAGTCCGCCAGCACCACCACCAGCGAACCCTGGGGAATTGTCACCCGGGCAAGCATCGCCTCAACATCCTCGTCCGGGTTTTGCCGTTCAATCCGGCACACAATCTGGTAGCCCATCGTCCGATGCTTCAAAAGTTCATCCTCCAGAAACCGGCGCGCCGCCCCAGAACCAACAATCACCAGCGGCTGATGAAACAACTTCAGGCGCACCAGCCACCGTTTCAACACCGCCCGGAACAATGGCACCAATACCACCCCAAACAGCGCGCTCAAAAGCACCACAAACCGGGACACAATCCAGAGCCGGACCATAAACATAATTATTGTCAAAAGCGCACTACCGATGATGACCCCGCGCAGGCACCGGCGTCTCTCCTCCCAATCGGTCAGCCGCTTGGTATAAAGCCCCTCATAGGCAAAAACAAACGGATAAATCACCAAAAGATAAATCCGGCTCAACAGTGCTGGTGCCAGCACTGCACCCGTTGCTCCACCTGCCCAGACCGCCCGAACCAGATACCCCAGAAAATAACTCAAAAACATTGCCATCAGGTCCACAATTACCAGGATGACAATTGAGATCAACCCCTTAAACCGATTCACCCTTTTTCCCCTTCTGCCACGAATACTCAAACTCACCCAGCCCTACCAGCCCGAGCGCCTCCAGCGTAAAATAATACCCGGCAAATGCCGGCGTCAGCACAAAAGAACTAAAAAAACCACCACGCCGGGTAAAAAACCGATGCAATGCCCGGACCCGTTGATACTCAGTTTGGCGTCGCCATCTTCGTCGCACCGCTCCGTAATAATGAACAACCCTTGCCCGGGGTTCAAGAAAAACCTGCCAGCCGTGTGCCTGCAACCGTTCGCAAATATCCATATCCTCTGCAAACATAAAATACCGCTCATCAAAACCACCAACCTCCTGATAAGCAACGCGTCGGAAAAACATCACCGTTCCGATTACCGCCTCAACCTCAACCGGCTCAGCTCGCTTCCACACATCAAGATAAAGAAACTCGCGCGCCGGTGCAAAATGCGGAAACAGCCTCAAAAGCGGTGACCGCCTGCCCGCAAAAACATAGCGCAATCTCGGCAGGCGCCGGCACGAAGGTTGGGGCATCCCATCCGGGTAAAACAACTGCGGAGCAACCACCCCTGCCCGCTCATTCTCCCTGAGAAACCTCACCAATTGACTCACTGCCCCGGGCAAAAATTCAACATCCGGATTTGCCACCGCAACAAAATCTCCCTGGGCAACCTGGACCCCTTGATTTGCCGCCGCACCATAACCCCGATTGCGCTTCAAAAGCAAAAGCCGCGCACTATACCGGGCACAAACCTCCCGCAATTCCCCAATATCCCTTGACCCGTTATCAACCACAATTACCTCAGCCGCAATTTCCGGCTCACAATTAAAAAAACTCCTCAGCGCCCGGTCAACCAGTTTCCCCGAGTTATAGTTAACGAAAATCAACGAAAGTTCCGGCTTATTCATCTAAATTTTTCCATTTCCGATGCCTTAACCTTAAATCCCGCCCCTGCCAGCAAATATATAAAAGGCATTGCCGGCATTCGGAAACGGGCATCGGCAAGCGGTGCTGAACCAAAAATAAAATACAGGCTCAGACTGGCAAATACAAACCACCACCACCGGTCCGGTATTTGCCAGAAACTGATTACCGCGCTCACCAGCCCGACCCCAAGCAACAGCAACTCCCAGAAACTCAAAATAAATATCGCCCACCGTTTTCCCTGACCAACCTGCGCCTTATCTGCCCTTTCCCAGAACTCACTAACACCTGCCCGTCCCGGGTCCGGCTGGGTGATTCTCATCATTAGGTCATCGGCTTTCACGCCCAACAAAATCGTCACCACCCCTTTCAGATAAACCTTTAGAAATTGCCCCGGAGCGCGCAAAACAACTTCCTGGCCCATAGCCCTCATCCGTGCCCCGAGCGCCAGCGGATTATCACCGTTTGCCTCCCTCATCAACCTCTTCGCCAGCATTGCCCGGGCGCTATCCAGTGAAATATGCTCCTTATCAGCCATTACCAGCGCCGCAGTAGTATAAACCAGATTATAACCATCATTACTGGTCAAACCCAATCTATGAAAACACCGGTAATTCCTGATTAACCACAAACCGGGAAAAAGAAAAAACAAACCCAAAAACAGGCTCATTTTGCGCCAATTGGTCGGCTTATGCACCAACCGATAAACAACCAGCGGCACAAATACCAGCATCCCGATTGGTCTGGTCATTGCGGCAATTCCCAGCACCAAACCGCTCAACCAATCCTGCCCCTGAACAAAAACAAACACCCCAAACACCGTCAGAAAAACAAAAACTGTCTCACTCATCACCATCCCGGAATAAAAAATCTGTGATAGGTCAAAGGTAAACAGCCCTGCCCCGATTAACCCTGCCTGCCAGCCGAAAAGTTTTTTACCAATAAGCCCGACCAAAACCCCACTCAAACCTGCAATCAAAACCTGCACCAACCTGACCAACCGAATGTTATTGCCCAGCAACGCCAGAAAAACCGGATAACCCGGCAGTCGGAATGTAACCGCGCCCTCATCCCAGCTGAATTTCCCCTTTTCCCGCAGCCCCTTAGCCAGCAAAAGATACTGATAGGAATCGCCAATTTCCATATAAGGCTCATAAAGATAATCAACCTCACTTTTCCCCACCACCACCGCTTTTCCCCAAATCCCCTGACCTTTATCCGCTCCGGCAACAATCAACCTGATCACCACCCCCAGAAAAAACAACAGAACAACTCCGCCCAGAAACCTTCCCCCTTTTTCCGCCTCGGCTCTGGCGCTCCTGACCCGGAAAACACACATTATTTGATTTTATACCGCTTTTCTGAGCAATGTCAAGGACAGGGTAAATTACACCCAATCTGGCTTGACTTACCGGCAGTTGATTACCACCTGAACTTGGCTAATATAAGATATGCTGGCAAATCCGGCTCGGCTCGCAAAATTATCCCTGCTCTTCATTTCCTTCCTACTTGCCCTAACTGTTCTATACTGGCAAAACCGAATCCCAAACCTCTCGCCATTTTTTCACAACCCGGTTTTCCACCTCTATCTTCAGCAACTGCTTAAAGCAATTATCCTCCTTCCCATTTTTCTCTTATGGCTAAAATTCACCAATCAGACCAAATTCACCACTTTACTCTTCCGATTAAAAGACTGGTGGCTCACCAAACAACTGCCCGTTTACTTAAGTTTCGCCTTCTTTGCCCTATGCACCCTGATAATTGCCCTGTTCGCCAATCACGGCATCCCCCGAGGTGATGCGGTCTGGCCCAATTTCCAGACCAGAATCTTTGCTGCGGGCAGACTCTTTGCCCCGCCGCCAATTGACTTCCGCTTCTTTGCCACCCCCACCATTATTTATAACAATCGCTGGTTCGCCTACACCTCACCTGGCCATTCCCTGTTCCTGTTACCATTTTACCTCCTTGGTGCCACCTATCTCATCGGACCACTATTCGGCACGCTTACCCTCATTCTCCTCTACCACTTCACCGCCCGCTACCTTGACCGCACCACTGCCCGCCTCACCCTGCTCCTGGGCGCCACCTCCCCATTTATGCTCTTCCTTTTCGGCTCGCAAGAGTTCCACATCACCTCCACCCTCTTCACCACCCTTGCTTTGTTCAGCCTGCTCCCGGCAATGCCTGCGCAAAAAGAAAGAAAAAAACCTGCCCGGACAAAACTCTGGGCACTGCTTTCCGGATTGAGCCTTGGGCTTGTCTTCCTAACCCGCCCCTATACCGCAATCGGTGTCGGCTTGCCCTTAATAATCCTGATGCTAATAAAAAACCGGCGCAACCTGGTCCCATTTCTGCTCGGCGGTCTGGTCTTTACCCTCCTCCACCTCATCTACAACCGGCTATTAACCGGCAACCCCTTCACCTTTCCCTATCAACTAATGGGCAAATATCACGCCATCGGTTTTGGTGCTGACATCGGCGCACCCACCTTCAACTTACCGGGCCATTCCCCGCTGAAACTGCTCATCAACCTGCTTTACAACCTCTTCGTTCTCAACCTCCACCTTTTCGGCTGGCTCTTCTTCTCCATTGGAGCACTAATTTTCGGCATCCGCACCCGTGGCTACTCCCAGCTTCTCTTACTCTGGCTCCCCGCACTCGGTCTTTTTATCGCCTATTCCCTCTACTGGTTTCACGGCATCACTCCCTGGGGGCCAAAATATTACAGCGAAGCACTACCATTTTTCATCATCACCAGTGCGCTCGGAATCAAAAATCTCTTTACCAGCCTGAACACCAAAAAATCGGGCTGGTTAAAACCGGACCTTCCAATCCGTGCCCTCGCCTTCCTTATTCCCTGCTCACTTCTAATCTACACCCCCACCACCTTCATCTACCTTGGCTCCAACAAATGGGGAGAAACGCCAGAACTCTATAACAACGTCAAAAAGGCAAAAATTCACAATGCGCTCGTATTTATTCGCACTGATGAAACAACCGGCAGTTTTGACTACACCTCGGCATTCATCTACAACGACCCCTTCCTGAAAGGCGACATCATCTTCCCCCGTGACCTCGGAAACGAAGAAAACTGCTATTTATTAAAAAGGTTTCCCGAACGTCAAGGCTATATCTACGACTTCCACACCAGAACGATTGAACCGATTAAACAACAAAACCCTGCCCCTTAGTTTCCGCTCCTGCGCCGGCAACTAATTAATTATCCCCCAACCCCGCTGTCAAGTGCCAGGAAGCAATCTCTTTGCGGGTAACCTAAGTTCTATCGCTTTGAGATTGCCACCTGCTCAGGGCAGTATCCAATGGCAAAAGACAAAGGGCAAGACGCAATGAAATTCTCCTTCCATTTTACCATCAGAAACCTTTTGGTCAGACTGATTTTGCCCGCGGTGAGCCGGACAAAATATATCCCAGGACCATCACTAACAGTGACTGGCATCCTGATGGTGGGTGCACCCATCCTGCCCAAATAAAACCTTACTGCCCACAGCAATTATATTTACTCTCCAATGTCAAGAAAAACCCTGTCAATTTGCCGGCTCGGCCATCACCTTCCGCACCTTTTTGGACAGTTTGCCGGTCTGAAAAAATTTAACCTGTAGGTTAAAAAATTAAAAAGGGATAAAATTGGCATATCTTTTTGTTTTTCTTTGAGTTATCAGAAATTTTGAGAATTTTAGACCCCGTCCCCGGAACCGTCCCCCTGAGGGTCTCGTCAATTGTACCGGAAAGGGTATTATTAACCGTTGCGCAGATGGTGGGGTTTGCCCTATCAGCCACAGTGCCCGCCTGGGTGCCGAGCTGAGTTCTTTTTACTGTTTCCCCTGCCCCTATCCTGAGCGTCTGGATACCGCTTCGCTATTCGGTGCTGAGGGCGATTGAAGTCATCGCTCCTACCTGGGAATCGGGCAGAGTGGAGATAACCCATCACCATTGACTTTATCTTTTATCTTTTCTAAACTTGCCTGTGCCGGCAATAAGTTCCCGATTGAATAAATATCTATTTCCTGCTCTTGCCTTTGTTTTGCCTTTCAGCCTTTATTTTGCAACCGCTGCCCGGGACATTTTCTGGCTGGATTCTGCCGAGTTTGTGGTCATCACCGCGGTTAACGGTCTGGTGCATCCGCCTGGCTATCCGTTGCTTTTGATTTTGACCCAGCTGATTGCTGGGATTCCGTTGTTTTCGCTTCCGTTCCGGCTCAATCTCCTTGCCGCTTTTTTTGCTGCGCTTTCCTGCCTTGTTTTGTTTGTCTTTCTGTTCCGGATAACAAAAGAGCGGTTTGTCAGTTTGCTGGGCACATTGGTCTGGGCAATCTGCTGGGAACTCTGGCAACAGGCAACTGCTATTGAGGTTTACGGGTTAGAGGTTTTGCTTTTGGGCCTGGCACTTTTAATTGCTGATAGTTATGCGCGAACCGGTTCGGTCCGGCTTTTGCTTTTATTAGCATTTGTCCTGAGTCTCAACCTTGCCCATCATCTGTTTTTCATCTTCTGGCTGCCAGCCATCATTCTGATTATCTATCCCGGTATGCGCCAACCGCTTAATAAACAGTCGATTTTGCTACTGCTGCTTTTGTTACTGGCCGGGCCACTTCTTTACCTCACATTGCTTCTCCGCAATCAGAACGCACCATCCTGGGCAGGCATCACCGGTCTTTCTGAGCTTTTTGACTACATTACCGCCCGGATTTACCGCTATCGCCTTTTTGCCGGCAAAGGTGGTTATATTGCCACTCAATTTGCCGAGCTACCCAAAATTTTGTTTCAGCAGTTCACCATTTTCTGGTTGCTTTTAATCCCGGGTATAGTCAATCTGCTGAAAACTGAACGCAGGCTGCTGTTTGGACTGCTCACCGGCATTTTGATTTCCGCACCGGCAGCCTTGCTTTATAATATCCCGGATAAGGAGGGCTATTTTCTGCCGGTCTATTTTGGCTTTGCCATCATTATCGGCGCTGGTATTTACTATCTCTGGCGCCGGCACCGGGTGATTACCGGTGTTAGCCTCGGTTTATTCCTTATCCTCGCCCTTTTCAGCTCTTATCCGAAACAGAACCGCTCCCGGCTCAGTGCCGTTGCTGACCTGGGCAAAGCGGTCATTTCCGAATTACCTGACGGGGCAATTCTTTTTACCGATGATTACAGTTTGCTTCACGCAATTAACTACCTCAATCTCGGCCCGGACTCCAGCCGCAGAATTACGGTCATCAGCCAGTATCATTTGTCATTTCCCTGGTATCTGAAACAACTCAGCCGGCAACTGCCTGTGCCGGCAGCCGCATTTTCCTTTGCAGAGGAACTCTGGCGCCAGCCAGTTAAGCCCAGTGATGCCCAATTTGGAGAACTTGCCCGCAGCCGAGCTGAACAGATTATGGAGATTTTAATCACCGGACTTTTACCGCGACCGATTTACTATTTTCCGCAGAACTTCACCACTTTGCTGGAAAACTGGCACACTTACCATTTGAAACTGCACGGTCTGACCTATGAGTTTCGCCCATCCGCCGACACGCTGCTTGATTTCTCTTTTGACCTGAAATTCCCAGGACCGGAAAGATATTGCGCAACCCGGTTCTATGATTCCTACACCGTTGATTTGTGTCGGCGCTTTGCCGCCACGGTCAACCGAAGGGGAATGCTGAAGTTTGCCAAAGATGATGTTGCCGGCGCAATGCAGGATTTCAATCTCAGCCTAAAATATTTTCCTGATTATCCTGCCGCAATTGAAAACAAGGGGCTGGTCTTTGCGCTGAAAAATGTGCCGGACAGCGCCCGGTTCTATCTTAACCGGTTTCTGATCCTTGACCCGCAATCACCAGAAACTGAAAAGGTGCGTTTTTACCTTAACCGGTTAGGACCTTAATTTTCAGAAGGAGGTGCGGGCCGGGATTTGCCGCGCAGCACCAGCAACTGCCGCAATACTAAAACTAAAAGCACCACCCCGACAATCAATGCGCCCCACCATTTCAGAAGCGAAAGGCTGGTAACAATGATTGCCGCCATCACCACCCCGAGTAAAATTCCGAGTAAAGCCCGCCAATAGGACATTCCCAAAAGCACCGCCGCCACCGAACCGGTCCAGGCGCCGGTCATCGGCAATGGGATGCCAACAAAAATCACCAGTCCCCAGAACTCAAAACGGGCAATCACCGCGCTCCGTTTTCTGGTGCGCTTAAAAAGCCAGTCAAAAAAACGCCGGAACAACCGGATATGTCCCAGCCATTCCACCAGCTTTTCCAAAAAGAGCAGCACCAGCACAATTGGCACCATATTGCCGGTGATGGCAAGCAGCACCGTCTGCCAGAGCGGTAACCCGAAGAGGTTGTTGCCAATCGGCACCGCACCGCGCAACTCCACAATCGGCACAGTTGAAATCAAAAATACAATTAACTGCGGACTCAAACCCCGGAGTTTCAGCCCTTGTGCCAGCCGTTCCCCGGTCCCGGCATAAATCAGTGCCGGCACCATCAATAACAGGAAAAAAATTAACAACCGTGCCGAATTTAAATTACCAGCAGATAAAATCCAGCCCTTTTCCAAATTTGCCTTTTTCATTCAATATAACCCCTGTCTCCGTCTTAAAAAAATTTCCAGACCGAAGAGCACGGCGAGCAGAACGAACCACCAGGGCAGAATCCTCGGGTCAAGGAGCAGCCGCTGTTGATATACCCGAACTTTAATCTCCTGGAGCTGAGCGGTGGTTAAGCTTTCAGAAGAGACCAACCAGCCCTGCCCGGCTTCAGCAATCTGGCTGAGTAGTGTCCGGTTTAAACCCAGCCGGGTCATTTCCAGACTTTGAGCAGAAACTGTCCATTCAGCCCGGACCCTGCCTAACAGCTGCTCGGCACTGCGCACCTCAGCCACTGCATAATGTTCGCCTGGTGCCAGCCCGGCAATTTTTGCTTCATAACGGCCAGCCCCAAGTTCCACCATTGGCACCATTTGTGCAATCGTATCAATTTTTAACTGTACGTTTAAGCCTTCCCAGAATCCACCATCAGCGCGCCGGGCAGATAACCGGAACCGAACCGGCTCGCCGCTGAGATAACTGGCCGCATCGGTCTCCAGTTTGAAAAGGGTGGTGTCCTTTTCTCCGAGGTAACGGATAACCCGGTCCAGAAAAATCTCAAGCGGGGTTTGACGGTCAATTGGATAATCGGGCAGAAAACCCCAGCGCCAGAATGGATAACCTGCCACATAAATCAGTTTGCCCTTTTTAACCCGGTTCTGGATGATTAGCGGCAAACCATTTTCACCAGCCTCAAGCCAGACCTCACCTGTGCCAGTATTTGAACCGGAAACCAGCCCGCTGAATGGTGGCAGTTCGTTCAGGTCAATACCCCCGGGTTCAAATAGCCCAATCAGTTCTGCAGCTGGTGTTTTGACCGGTGTCCAGTTCCCTTTTTGCTCGGACCAGTTGGTGAGTGGAATTAATTTGCGCAGGGTTGGACCGGGCTGAAACCCAGGACCGGCAAGAACTAAAAGACCAGCACCATTCTCAATATTATTTTGCAACCTTTGCCACCAGAGGTTTTCCGAAGTTTGTTCTGCCCCGTTGTCAATAATAAACACTTCAGCCGCGGGCAGCTCTTTCAGATTGCCGGTGAACAAAACCACCGGCTTTAAATCCACCCGCTGGTTGCGGCGCAGCGCGGCAAGCACAAACCGGGTATTTGGGCCGGGCTGATTGGTTATATAAGCCACCCCGATTCTTGCCGGTTTGACCTCAATAATTCCCTGCCAGCGGTTGTCCAAAAAACTGAGTTCGCCCGGCAGACTCTCCAGCCGGACCAAGACCTGCTTTTTACCCGGTTCGTTGAAGATCAGCGAAAACTCAATATCCTGTTCCGAAATACCTGAACCCGCCAACACCAGCTGGCTTTTGTCCCCAGCACACACTTGCACCGGGGTGGGCTCTTTCAGCCCAGAACTCAGCACCCGGACCCGAATTTCAACCGTGTCTTTGGCATAAGCGGTTGCCGGCAGTTCCACCTCCTCTACTCTGAGGTTGAACCCGCGCTCGGCGCCAAAGCCGATGACATATACCGGTATCCCTGAACCCTGAACCACCGGCACCGGGCTCTGCTCACCGTTGTCCTGGCCATCGGTTAAAAGCACCACTGCCGCCGGTTTTGTTTTGAAAACCAGTGCCAGCGCCTTAGCCAGTTCGGTCCGGTCAAAGCGCTGACCCGGATTAACGCCCGGATAAAGGCTGTCACCAAAACTGTAGCAACGGGGGAGTAAACCTTTGGGTAAACCGGTGCTGACCAGCTGGCAAACCGCGGTTGCGGCACTGTCCGCTTTAATCGCCGCCATACTTGCTGACCGGTCAATCATAATCGCCACCTGGCGAGCACGTCGCTGCCAGTTGATTTTTATCATTTGTCCGGTAAGTAGAAAAAAGAAAAGCAGTAGCACCAGCAGCCTGAGGATAAATAAACCCCGCTGATTCCGGTCGCGCACCATCTGCCGATAGGCAATCAGGGTGAGAATTAAAAGGAGAATGCTAACGGCGATACTCATTTATCCCTCGGGCCATAGTTTCCGGCATAAAGAACAAATTTAGACTTTCTTCCGCAGTGTTGAATTCAACCTCCTGGGAAATTAGATCCGCAAATCCATCAAAATTGGTATCCCCGACACCGAAAACGTTGTAAACCCCGGTCCGGACCTTTATCTCCCAGGAACCATCACTCAAAATCGGTGCTATTGCCCGGGTCTCTTGTTGATTGAAAAATACCACTCCGGCAACAACCGGTTTTTTGCCAATATATGCCCGACCCCGGATTCGCCTCCCCAGAAAAACCGAATCCGCAGTCCAGTAGGTATATGCCGGCATCCGGCAGCGATTTTTTTCCAGGTCCACCACCCCGGCACAGAGCAGAAAGTAAAAGTCCTGGCCGGGCAGCGATTCCCGGCACACAAAACGCACCTCCTGCCAGTTTGGCTCCCAGGAACGCACAAATAAACTCTCCACCGCACCGGGCACAAGAAGATAGGTCAGCCGAACCATGGTATCCACCGGCTCGCTAAACCGAACCCCAATCCTGATACTGCGGTAAAGCCCGCCGGTTTCCGGCACCGGCATCACCCCGACCACTCGCGGGGCAATCGTGTCAATCCGGCTTGACCCCTGAAAACCACCTCGAAACCGGCCCGGATTTCCGCTGACATCCCAGACCAGACCCTTAATCAAATAGTTTTTTGCCTGCTGGGGCTCGGTCCAGACCAGGACCCGGTTTTGCTCTCTGCCCATTGAAACTCCCCGAATTGTCAGCCCCGAAATGTTTAAACTCTCAACATTAAATCGCGCCGGGTCAATAGCTTCATCGAAAATCAGTTCCAGTTGTACCCGGCTCCGGGCATTCACCTCAATGAGTCGCGGCGGAAACCGGTCCGGACTCGGCGGTAACATCTTCTTGGCACAGAACAGTAATAGCAAAACAAAGGTTGTGATGATAATGCGAACCCATCTTTTCATTTTTTACTCCTGATAGTTTCTGATTTCACAATTGTTAGCAACCGGTGATTGAGCGCACGGTATAAAGGTAGCAGTGCTGGTAACTCCTTTTTTAATGCCTGGATGTGCCGGCGCACCGTTTTTTTATCACCCCGACGCACCGGTCCGGTCAAACTTAAAACCGTCCCATGATTTATAATATTCCTTAAGGTGACGAGTGCCAGCGGCAAGAGTATGCGCCGGGTTTTGGTTTTGGAAAAACCGAGCCTGGTCCCAATCTCCTCTGCCGCAGAAAAAATCGCATTCATAAAATTTGAAACAAACACACACATCGTATGATAAAGTGCCCGGTCCTGGTTTCTGACGATTACCACCTTTCCGTTTAATTTTCTCACCAGCTCGCTGCCAAACCGCTGGCCGGCGCTGGTGCCTTCAAGTGCAAAATAACTGCCTGGTAAATCCCGGACCGCCTGCTGCGCATTGAGGAAGGTCTGAATCGGGTGCAGGGCAAGGGTCTCCATTCGCTTTTCTAACAGCGGGGTAAAAATCTCGGTCCCGAGAGAGCCAGCACAATGGATTAGCAATGTTTTGGGTTTAAGGTGTTTGCGGATCTTGCGGTAAACTTTTACAATCTCCTGGTCCGGAACCGTGAGGAAAATAACATCCGCCACTTTCGCCAAATCGGTGACCGAGTCATAGTTTTTGACCCCGGTCCGTCTTGCCCATTGCCGGCACCGGTTTTGATTTATATCATAAATCCCGGCTATTTTGTAACCAGCATTTAAGAGCTGAATCAAGAGCGCACCGCCAACCCTGCCCAAGCCGATAAATCCGAGCTTGCCTTTTTGCACAATTTGCCGCTTTTTTGACATCCTCACATAATACACATTTGACATCACCTGTTCAAGAGTTATAATTAATCTGTAGATGGCTCGGTCAAATTCAAATAAGGAGGCCCAGGTGAAAAAGTGTTTTGTTTTGCTGTCAGTGTTGTTATTCGCTTTTGCTTGCGCCGAAGAAGGGGCAAGATTTCTGATTATCTCAACCGATGCCCTGGCGCCAATAGTCCAGCCGCTGGCACAATGGAAACACTTTTCTGGAATGCAGTGTAAGGTGGTAAAACTTTCTGAAATCGGGGGCACGGATACCACCGCAATTAAAAATTACATTCGGAACGCTTATAATAATTGGCCGGTACGGCCCGAATATGTGCTTTTGGTCGGCTCACCCAATAACCTGCCAGCCCGATTTTATCGGATTCAAGGTGGATATGGTTATTATTCGGACAATTTTTACGGTGATGTCAATAATGACCTGTATATGGACATACCCGTGGGCCGATTCCCGGCAAAGTCTGCCCGGCAGTGCAGTGTGATGGTCTATAAAACACTTGCCTATGAGCGCAATCCTGACCTGACCGATAGCCTCTGGATGCGGAGATTGACCACCATCGTCAGAGAGAATAGCGACTCGGATGATACCATCTACTGGAATGATATCCGGATTGCAGCATCACTTGCCGGAAATAACAATTTTGTTTTTTGTGACTCGTTGTCCTATCTGCGCGGTAATACCGCCACTGATGTGGTCAATTCGGTAACCAACGGCACCGCAATGGTGCTTTATCGGGGCACCGCGGTTAGTAACTGGTATGAACCTTTTACTGTTAATCCTGCCTTAACTAATAATGGAAATAAATTGCCAATAATACTTTCAATCACCTGTGAAACGATGACCCTGGCACCAAGCGAATCAATGGTTGGTGATGCCTGGGTCAAGGCCGGGACCCCGACCAGTTTTAAAGGTGCGGTTGCCTTTTTTGGTAACACCCATTCGCTCCAATCCAGCACCACCACCGTGCGCAAGCGCAGCGCAGTTGCCCGCGCCTTTTTTAAAGCGGTATTTCTGGAAAATAAGCCGATTATTGGTAAGGCGATGATCAGGGCAAAAGACTCGCTGTATCGGGCATTTGCCGATGTTGCTGAATACCGAGGATTTAACCTTTTTGGTGACCCAGCACTTGATATCTGGACCGACACCCCGCGCTCGCCCCTGGTTGACCATCCAGCTGAAATCCAGCCTGGAGAACAGGATTTACCGGTGCTGGTTCAGCTGAACAACCAGCCTTTTGTAAACGCCCTGGTCTGCATTTCAATGGACACCCTAATTTACCAGTATGGCTACACCGATAGTACCGGCTTGATTGTTTTTCATGTGAACCCACCAGACACGGGCAAACTCCGGCTGGTGGTAACGGGCCATAACCTTTATCCTTATGACACGCTGATTCGGGTAAACCTCACCGGTATTGCTGAACAGCCCGCTGTCCTGCGACAGCTGAAATTTACCGCTAACCCACGAGCCTTTGTTAATAATACTTGCTTCTTTTGGACACCAGAAGAGCTGAGGGCTGATATCACCATTTACGATGCTACTGGCAGACCGGTCCAAAAAATCAGCAATGCGAGCAGTGGGGTTAGCTGGAACGGTGCCGATATGTCGGGCAAGGCTCTGCCCGCTGGAATTTACATCTGCAAACTGAGCATGATAAGTCGGCGCGCAAATTCAATTATTAAGTTGATAAAATTATAATAAGTTAACTAACCGCTGATAATTTAATCCCTCATTATTGTCTTGACCCGTATTTATTTATATCTATTCTTAAATAGATAATGCCTGGCAAGAAAAAAACTAAGCTTCAGGGTTTAACCGCGCTGGGCGCAAAATTGAAAGAGCTCAGGTTAGCGGCTAACATCTCGCAGATGAAACTTGCCGAGCTTCTTGGGTTAAACCCGACCCATGGCTATAAGTATATCTTAAGGCTGGAAAAGGGGCTTGTGCCCAACCCGACACTGCGGACAATTACCGGTTATCTGAAAGCCTGCAATGCCGGGTGGCAGGACATTGCCGATATCCTGGCCCAAATTGATTTAACCCCAAGCCCGGAACCGAAAGCGAAAACTCAACCGCTGCTGGTTGCCCCTTATCAGCCCGGAGCAAAAGCAAGCCTTCAGGACCGAACCGGGATTCAAATTGGAATTGAAAAGAGCCGAATTTCAAAGGAAAAATTCTGGCAACTGGTTCAAAAGGCGATTGACCATGCCTATCTTGAACTGCGCCCGCTTAACCTTTCCCCTAATCACCGGCGGGCAGTCCTGACTTTTATTCGCTCAGTGTGCCTGACCATAATTAATTCCCAACCGGAAAACCTTAACACCCGGCTGGAACGGCTGATTAATCTGTGGGTCAATCAGGGGCTGGATAAAAATTTGCTTGTCCGGTTGCAAAACAGCTGCCTAAAAATTTTCGCTGCCGAAGAGACGGTCAGTACCTTGTTGCACCGGCAATGAAAGTTATTCACCATTTGCCCCGGGTGAAAATCGGGCTGGGCGGTGCGGTTTTCAAAATCACATTTATATTGTTAGCCATTTCCCTGAGCACCAGCACCGCAATTCCCCAAAATTTAACAAGCCAATCAATTGCCGCTGTCCAGCCGGACAATTTTACCACACCCGAGTTTAATTTCCTGGTTTCAGCTAAGTTGATTCCCTATCAATCACTGCTTAGAAATGAAGCCCAAAAAATCTGTCAACTTTACCGCCAGTGGTTCGGACCAATTTCCAGCTCCTACCAGCAGCTGACAATTGCCGATTCAGTTGCCCTTTCCAGATTAGCCAACCGTCCCAAAAATCTGATGCTCATTAATCAGGTACCAGTTCCTTTTACCCGGCTGCTGCAGCGCACCCTGGCAATTGAAATCGCCCGCTACTGGTTTGGCGCTGAGCAGATAACCGACCCTTTTCTTTCCCAGGGGCTGCCAGCCTATGCTGCAAGCCGTTATCTAAAAACTGTTTATGGAGATGATAATCTGCTTGATTTACCAATATCAATCCCTTTCCTCGCCGGTGCCTCAGATTATTATCTGCATCGGATTTATTTTTATCTTGCCGCGGTAAATAATCTGAGCCAGGACCTGACTGCGCCTGAACAAGTAAAAGACCGGTTTATCAGCGACGCGCTGTATAAATCCCAGGCAGTTTTACTGCTCACCGCCCTGGAAAAGGAGCTGGGGAAGCAGATAATTGACTCGGCAATCCGTAATTACCGTAGTAAATACATCCTTGCCGCTAATTTAACTAAATCCGACTCTGAAGCGAAAATTCCGGTCCAGCCGCAAACCGCCGGCTTTATCTCTATTCTTACCGCCATTGCCGGTTATGAGCAGGAACTCATTATCAATCAGCTTTTTAGGCAAACAGGCACAAATGATTTGAAGGTTACCCGGGTGTTTCGTCAGGGGAAAAACCTGAATATCAGCCTTGGCGCCCGCTCGCCATTGAATATGCCCGTCGTAGTCCGAACCGTATTTACCGACCGGACCAGTCGCACCGACACCGTGCTGCTAACTTCAACAACCCGGCTGACCTTCGCTACCGAGAAAAGGGTGCGGATGGTAATAGTTGACCCGGAAAACAAAATCCTGGAACCGGACCGCTGGAACAACATCTATCCCCGGCGGATAACTTTCAAGCCCATCTTTGCCCTGCCCGATTTTGAAGCTTATCAGTTATTTTATGGTCCCTGGTTCTGGTATGATAGTTATCGTGGATTCCAGCCCGGCATCTGGTTCCAGGGCCGGAAATTCATTGATGCCGGACCAGCACGGGGCGAACACAACTGGACTTTGATTCAAAACTACAGCTCAAAAAAATCGGACTGGCACACCGGTTGCAGTTATCAAACACCTTTGCTGTTTTATCCGACCCGAGTCCGACTTTATTTTGCCGGAGACAACTCATTTCGAGACCGCGGCCTTAAACTTTATCTCAGCTCAGAATTCAGCAACCCATTCCATCTTCCCCGAAATGAACTGCAGTTTGGCTATCGGCTATATGAACTGCTGGATACCACCGGCCGGGACCCGCGCGCCTGGGAGCGGGCAAGAGTTGCAGAATTAAGAGTTAGGTTTTACCACCAGGGTAAAAAACCCGGGCTTGCCATCCAGCAGGAACTGCTCTACACTCAGGGGTTGAAACCGGTTCTTTCTGAATATAATTATGCTAAAATCAGTTTGGTTGAAAATATCACAATTGCGGTTGGAAAACTGCTGCCGGTTTCGGTCCGCATCTTTGCCGGCGCCATCACCGGTTCGGTGCCGCTGCAGGAAAGATTCTACCTCTCCGGCGGTTTGAATTATACACCCTCCGAACCTGTTTCCTGGGCTTATGAAGGAATGGCATCTGGCCAGGAACACTGGCATTATGATGGCGATGTTAACTGCCGGGGTTATTATGGTTCCTATCGCTCGGGCAAGTTTGCCTGGGGTGTAAATATCTATCTTTTACCCTGCCCGCGCGCCCATTTTCCGATTTCGCTATTCCAGCCCTTCTTTGATGTCGGCAATGTTGCCGATTCTTTGAACCCGGCGCTTTTCAAACCGGTGCTGGATGCCGGCATCAGGCTTAAAATCGGTCCCCTCTATGCCGACTTCCCGTTCTGGAAAAGTTCACCCCGGGCAAGAGAAAAGCATTTTGCCTTCCGCTGGTCCCTGGGCTTTAAACTTACCGAACTGATTTCCGGAATTTAATTCCCCAAACAGCAGTCTGAACCGCTTGACAGTAAAAAATCAAGGGTTATAATTCAATTTGATGTCAGACGAAGAATATTTTGAGTCACTCTTAGCCGAGTGCATTCGTCGTAACGCCTCTGACCTTCATTTAACAGTGGGCCGACCGCCAACGTTGCGCGTTGATGGGTTACTCTATCCGATTGAACACTGCCCGGTTTTGACCCCGGATAAAACCGAAAGTTTCAAAAACATCGCCACCAAAGACCTGCGTCATCTCCGTGCCCAGATTGATAATGGTGGCGGCGGTGACTTCGCCCTCAACTTCAAAAATATGGCTCGGTTCCGGGTAGCGGTCTACAAACAGAAGGGATATTTCGGTTTGGCACTGCGGCTGATTCCCCGTCGCATCCTCTCGTTTGAAGAGCTGTTTGTCCCAACTCATCTTATCCCGCGTATTAAGGCACTTCTGGACCGACCGCACGGATTAATCCTTGTTACCGGTCCGACCGGAATGGGCAAAACCACGACCCAGGCAACATTCGTTGACTATATCCTTGAGAGTCCCCGTCATGTGCTAACGATTGAAGACCCGATTGAGTTCGTTCACGACCATAAAAAGGGGCTGGTAACCCAGCGCGAGGTTGGCGTGGATGTATCCAGTTTCCGTGAAGCGATTATGAAAGGGTTGCGTTCCAACCCGAATGTAATTCTGGTAGCGGAAATTCGTGATCTGGCTACTGCGGAAGCAACTATTTGGGCTGCCGAGTCCGGGCATTTGGTTATCGGCACTTTGCACACGACCAATGCACCGGAAACGGTAACCAGATTCATTGATATCTTCCCCCCGGAAATTCGTGACCAGATCCGAATTCAGTTCTCAATTTCGCTACTGGCGGTCTTTTCTCAGCGGTTGTTGCTGCGCGCCGAGGGCAAGGGCCGGATTGGCTGCTACGAAATAATGATGGCAACCCCGGCGGTTCGAAACCTGATCCGGGAACGCAAGATTGAACACCTGAACTCAGCAATTCAGACCGGTTCAGCTGAGGGCAGCATCTCTTTTGATGCCTATCTTGCCGAGTTGTACCGGGCAGGCAAGGTTACCTACGAAACCGCCATCGCCTCAGCATTTGACCCGAAGGGGTTCCGCGAACTGGTTGAATTCGGCTCTAAGACCAGGCGCCATTAAACCGGCCGGTTTTCGGTCAGGGGTTTTGGGTTATTTAACCGGAACTTTCCGGATTTAATCCTTTTTTGAAATTCAGACCACTGCCCAACGTTGCCGCCGAATGAAAATTAGCTGTTCTGCCGGAACCGGTTCCCAGTGAATATCGGGTAAATCTTGCACGTTACCGGAACAGATTATCCGCAACAGTTCACCTCTGCCCAGCCAGAGCCGTGACTGGTTATCAGTTCTGCCATCAGTCCGGCAGGCAATTGCCAGAAACTCGGGCGCCATCAGGCAGAAGGAAAGTTCTGACTCTTGCCGGAGTTGAGTTAGGACCGTATTCAATGATTCTACTGGCTGATTCGGATCAAACCGGTCATAAACATAGGCAAAGAGCAGTTCGCCGATACTTAAGCCCCCAGGGGTGCGCTGCCAATTGGGAAAGAGCAGTTCTGGCCTGGTAATTTTGCCGGTGTAACAGAAAGTCCAGCTGGTACCTGCTTCATAACGGGAATAGGGCGGTAAACGGTTTTGTCGCGGTGCGTCAAGGCTCAGATCCTGGTAAATGAGCGCCATATCGGTTTTGATTTCGGTCAGCGTTTTTAATATCCCGGGTTCTGTTTTGCCGGATCGGACGTGGAGGATCTCCAGCCGGTTGCCATGAGCGTAAGCCATCCCCCAGTCACCGCCAATTTGAGCATCAGAACTCAATTTTTTCCCGGACTGAAAAACCACTGAGATCAGCCATTCCATTTTAAATCTGCCTGCCGCCGCGAAAAATCTGCCCATCCTTTTATCTTAGTGCCAGCCGTAATCCCAGCCGGTCCGGTCCCAGTTCAATCTGCAGCTCCTGGTCAAAACCAAACAGCTGCGCCGAAACATAGGCATCAGCAGCTGAAAAGACCACCACTGCTGCGGTCCAGAAGAGAAAGGTGTTGCGCCGGTCCTGGTAATAATGGTATTTAACCGTATCTGCCTGGCGCAGCGCCTGAACAGATAGTTTATGCTGCTGATAGGCAAGATAGCCGAGCCCGAGCTCAGCAGGGGCAATTATTGCCGCCTTTATGTAACGTTGGGTATATATCTGTCCGCCCCCAGGAATTAGTAATGAAAGAAGCACCGCCTTGCCCGGGGATTTGGTCCGGACCTGCCCAACAACCGAATCCTTTCGCTCTTCTGCCCGAACCGGGGATAAGAATAGGAGCAGTGCCGTTGTGGTCCAGAAAATTGGCTGCCGAATTGGCAATCGCTGACCCCTTTTGTTTTTAGCGTGCCCGAACAACAATTTCAATGCGCCGGTTCAGCAACTGAAAATCCGGATTGTCGCGGTCGGTTGGTGAGCGCGCGTCACCCAGGCTGACAATTCTGATTTTAGCTGCCGGCACCCCTAAACCGATTAGCCGGCGTGCCACCGTTGCCGCGGCTAATGCTGAATATTCCCAGGGGTTACTGAATCGGCTGGCTGCCGGTACCCGGCGGTCAGAAAAGCCAATCACTTCAATCACCGCACCTTGCACCAGCTGGGGTAAAATGGTCCGCAGATTGGTCTCCCCGGTAGTTGATAGTTTTAAGCTTTCAGGGCTGGTGAAAAGTTCGTCAAACCGGTAACTGACCTTAAACAACGTATCCGCACCGCTGGTTAGCATTCGTAAACTGTCGGTTAGTTCATCAATCCTGCCGGTCCACATCCTGATTTCCTGTTCCATTCTGATACTTTTGGACTGTAAAGGCAGATACCCAAAGTTATAAAAAATCAATCCCGCACCCAATAATAGGAGAAACAATAGCCAGCCGAGCGAATTAAAAAACCCCTTCATTTATAAGCCTCCAGTTGCCGGATAATCCGTTCCCGCCGGGCCGCAAATTCTGAACGCCGTGCCTGCTCCCGTTCAATCACCGCCGGTTTTGCCCGCTTTAGAAAATCCGGGTTTGCCAGCCGGCGGTCAATTTCGGCAATCAACGCCGTTAGTTCCGCCGCCTCTTTTTGCAACCGCCCCATTTCCCGCTTAACATCAATAATCCCAGCCAGCGGAATATAGGCTTCACCACCAGTAAAGACAATCAAAGAAGAACCGGCCGGCCGTACCGAACTGAACTTAACTGTCGCCACTTTAGTTAGGTCACTCACCAACCGCTCGTGCCGCATCAAAAATTCACGGAACTGCTCGTCATCGGTATTGACCACACATTCCACCCAAACCTTTGCCCCCACCCTTAGTTCTGCCCGCACCTGACGGATACCGGTAATCAACTCTTGAAGAGGCGCCACCGCCTCTACCCCGGTCTCGTCAACCGGCAGCGGTTCGGGCCAGACCGAATCGAGAATCGAACCGGTACCAAATCCCATTCGGTGCCATAATTCCTCAGTTATGAAGGGCATAAACGGATGTAACAACTGGAGAGTGCATTTGAACAGTTGGTAAAGCACCACCCGCACCCGCGGGTCATTATTTTTAATTCCCGGTTTGGCAAACTCCAGATACCAGTCACATAAATCATGCCAGCAGAATTCGTAAACCGCCTGCGCGGCCGCAGCAAAGTTGTAACCATCAATCCCATTATTGACCTTTTTTAGTGTGTGATTGAATTGCCGGATAATCCAGTTATCAATCGGGCTCAACCCAGTTGTCGGCAGTTCGGCAGTGCAACCGGTAATAAATGGTGCCACCAGCCGGCAGGCATTCCAGATTTTATTGGCGAAGTTCCTGCCCAGTTCAAACCGCTCGTTCCAGAGCCGGTAACTCTGAGACTGACTCTCAAGATAGGCGATGGTGAACCGGCAGGCATCGGTGCCATATTGCTCAATAATCTCCAGCGGATCAACCCCGATGCCCTTGGACCGGCTCATCCGGGCACCGGTTTTATCCAGCACGGTTGAATGAATATACACATCGCTAAACGGAATTCTGCCGGTGAAAAAGATACTGGAGAAAATCATCCGTGCCTCCCAGCGGAAAATGATATCCGGGTCGGTCGTGAGAAAATCGGTCGGGAAAAATGTCCGGTAATCAATTGTCTCTTGAGGCCAGCCCATCGTGGCAAATGGCCAGAGTGCTGAAGAAAACCAGGTGTCCAGCACATCCTCATCCTGACGGAGTTCCTGTGCCCCGCAGCGCGGACAGCGGTCCGGGTCCTCCCGGCTGACAATTGTCTCTCCGCAGGCACAATACCATACCGGAATCCGATGCCCCCACCAGAGTTGACGGGAGATACACCAGTCCCGAACCTGGCGCAGCCAATCGAGATAAACTTTATTCCACCTTTCCGGATAGAACCGCACCTTTTTTTGCTCCACCACCTTAATTGCCGGCTCAGCCAGCGGTTTCATCCGCACAAACCACTGTTCACTGGCGAGCGGTTCAATAAGGGTGCCACAGCGGTCACAGGTCCGGACCGCATGCTCGTAGTCTTCAATTTTCTCTAACAAGCCCGCTGCCTGAAGGTCAGCAACCACCGCTGCCCGGCATTCAGCCGTGGTCAGCTGGCGGTAACGTTCCGGCACCTGGTCGGTCATCCGGCCATCTTCGCCAATCACTTTGAGCCGCGCCAGCTGGTGCCGTTCGCCAATCTCAAAGTCCACCGGGTCATGTGCCGGTGTTACCTTGACCGCACCGGTCCCAAAATCCATCTCCACCGCCTCATCAGCAATCACCGGAATCGTCCTGCCGGTCAGGGGCAGAACCAGCCTTTTGCCCACCAGTGCCTGATAACGCCGGTCTTCAGGGTTGACCGCCACCGCCGTATCGCCGAGCATCGTCTCGGGCCTGGTGGTCGCCACCACTATAAATTGTCCCTCTGCCCCAACAATCGGGTAACGGATATACCAGAGGTTTGACTTTTCGGTTCGGTCTTTAACCTCCAGGTCCGAAAGTGCGGTCCGACACCTTGGACACCAGTTAACAATCCTTAAGCCGCGATAGATTAAACCGGCTTCATAATACCGGACAAAAGCCTCCCGCACCGCCCGCGCACAAACTTCATCCAGTGTAAACCGAAACCGGCTCCAGTCCAGAAGACAGCCCAGCCGGCGCAACTGCTTAACAATCTCATTTCCGTATTTCTCTTTCCACTCCCATGCCCGTTTCAAAAACCCCTCCCGGCCCAAGTCAAACCGGGTCTTGCCTTCCTTTGCCAGCATTTGTTCCACTTTTACCTGCGTGCCGATACCCGCATGGTCTGTACCAGGCAGCCAGAGTGTCTCATAACCCTGCATCTTCTTGCGCCGGATGATGATGTCGGGTAGAGTATTGTCTAAAGCATGCCCCATATGGAGTGAACCGGTAACATTGGGCGGCGGAATTACAATTGAGAACTTGGGTTTTGGTGAGTCCGGATTGGCAATGTGATACTTATTTTCCTCCCAGAACCGATACCATTTGTCTTCAACTAACTTCGGGTCATATCTTGCTGGAAAATCGTTTGCCGATATTTCGCTCATTCCCGATATTATAGAAAAAATTTAGAACCGGTCAACAATAATTACCGAATTTTCACTGATATCACCGGCAATTCGCTACCAGACCTCATCCAGTAAAGTGGTCGTGAGGTCACCACGGCGGAACCGGGGACTGGATAAAAGCCGGCGCTGAAAATCAATTGTGGTGGCAATGCCGGCAATGGTCGTTTCATACAGCGCCCGCTCCATCCGCCTGACCGCCTCCTCCCGGTCTTTGCCCCAGGTAATAATCTTGGCGAGCAGCGGGTCGTAAAGGGCGCTCACTTGATAACCAGGATAAATATCGGTGTCAATTCGCACCCCTGGTCCTCCCGGCAGAAAAAGGTCGGTAATCATTCCTGGTGAGGGCTGGAAATTGTTATCCGGGTCTTCGGCATATATCCGGCATTCCAGGGCATTGCCCAAGGGCCAGTCTGGATTTTCGCTGATAGTTAACCTTTCCCCGCTCGCAATCTTTAACTGCTCAGCCACAATGTCGACGTTGGTAACAAGTTCGGTAACCGGATGCTCAACCTGTAAACGGGCATTCATCTCTATAAAGTAACAGTTTGCCTGGCGGTCGCAGATAAACTCAACCGTTCCAGCATTAAGGTACCCGGCGGCAATTGCTGCCGATTTTGCCCAGTCCGAAAGCCGGGCTCTTAACTCGGGCTCAATCCCTGGTGCCGGACTCTCCTCCAGTAGTTTCTGATGCCGGCGCTGTGCCGAGCAGTCCCGTTCGCCCAGACTGATACAGTTGCCCTGGGCATCGGCAAGAATCTGCACCTCAATGTGCCGGGCATCGGTGAGATATTTCTCCAGATAAAGCCGGTGGTCTTCAAAAGAGCGGTGTGCCTCTGCCTGGCAGAGGTTCCAGCCGGTTTCCAGTTCCGCCTCCTCCCGCACCACTCGCATCCCTTTACCACCACCACCCGCCGCGGCTTTAAGAATAACCGGGTAGCCAATTTCCCGGGCAATTTTTACCGCCTCCCGCACACTATCAATTACCCCATCCGAACCCGGCACCACCGGCACACCAGCCGCCTTCATCCGTTGCCGGGCTGCCACTTTATCGCCTAAGAGCCTGATGGTCTCCGGTTTTGGTCCGATGAACACCAGCCCGGACTCCAGCACCGCTTCGGCAAAATCGCCATTTTCGGAAAGAAACCCATAGCCCGGATGAATCGCATCACAACCCTTGACCAGTGCCGCCGAAATCAGCCGTGAGGTATTCAAATAGGAAAGCTGGGCATTTGCCGGACCAATGCATACTTTATCATCAGCCAGTGCTACTGGTAGCGAATCCCGGTCCGCCTCTGAATATGCCACCACCGATTTAATGCCCAAATCCCGGCAGGCACGAATAATCCGGAGCGCAATTTCGCCGCGGTTGGCAATCAGCACCTTCTTCAGCATATTAAATTCATCCTAACCGGCAGGATTAATCTGTCAAATTCGGGATGAGGGAAAATTTGCTATGCGCATAAGCAAATTTTCAATCCGGCGCTGATTCAGAAAATAGCCAATGGTTAAACCTAAAACCACTATCCCAAAAATTAGCCATTCCCGCAAGCCAAACCTGATAGCACTCGCACCCACTCCGCATTCAATAATATTACTGGGCAGCCGGGCGATTAAGACCAATAGTAAAAATAACCTCAACGGCATCCGGGTCAATCCGGCAAGGTAATAAACCCAGTCCCCGGCAGGATTGGGTATCAATAATAAAAGAAATATATAAAATGTGCCCTGCCGGAGCATCTTCTGGTCAAACCGCTCCCGGACCGTTGCCGGCACAAACAGCTGCAATAAATTTCTGCCGAAAAACCGGCTGATCAGAAAAGTTAGACTCGCACCAGCCAATACCCCGAGCATCAACCAGATAATGGTGGGCCAGAAACCAAGGGCATAACCAGCAGCAAATGCTGCCACATTTCCGGGCAGTGGTGCGAACACAATCTGGATTACCTGCAGCCCGATTGTACCTAACGGCGCCCAAATCCCCCAGGATTGCATCAGTTTTCTTAACTTTAGGGGATTCTGGAAAACATAATCCCATTTTTTAAAAATCAAAATAAACCCGGCGGTCAGGGCAATCACGACCAGCCCGGTGAGCACTAAAAATAAAATCCTGCCCGATTTTCTCCGCACCGGTTTAAGATAAACCACCAATCGCCGGTGTCAAGCAATATTCTTACTTATGGTAATCCTGAGCCCGTTCTTCACCGCGGTGAACTATCGCTAACGATTGAATTCCATAATTGACAAATATTTTTTAATCCTTAAAATTTGGTAACGTGCCGGGATAGCTCAGTTGGTAGAGCACAGGACTGAAAATCCTGGTGTCCACAGTTCGATTCTGTGTCCCGGCATCGGTTTTGTTTAACCGACAGGAGGATTTTTTGGCTAAAAGAAGCATTTCCGTTCTGAGACAGGCGCGAAAAAATGAACGTCGCCGGCTGCAGAACCGCATCCGTCGCCAGGCGTTGAAAAAGGCGGTCAAGGCGGTGCGGACCGCTAAAACTCGGGAAGAAGCGCTGAAAGCCTTTGGCGCCGCCCAATCGGTGATTGACCGTTCGGCAAAGCACCGCATCATTCACCCAAACACCGCCCGCCGTCTGAAGTCGCGCCTGATGAAGGCAATTTCCTATCTTAAGTAATTATCCGGATTGGTTCAGCCCGGCTCAGGGTCGGAATGGTAAATGAAGGTGCTTTATATTGCCACCGCCTATCCGCGGTCCGAAACTGATGTTATAACCCCCTGGCTCGTCCAGACGGTCCAGTATCTTCAGCAAAAGGGAATCGAGATCACCGTATTTACTTCTTCCTATGCCGGCCTTGGCGACCAGACAGTCTTGCAAACACGGGTTAAACGTTTCCGCTATTTTTTTAGCCGCTGGGAAAAATTGACCCATGATGAAACCGCAATTGATCGGGTCCAGCGCGGAGTTTTGAATAAACTGCTGCTGGTGTGTTATCTTTTCTTTGGTACGATTGCGGTCTGGCGCCTCTGTCGGCAGGAGCAGTTTGATATTATCCATGTCCACTGGCCCCTACCCCACTTTCTTTTTGGTTATGTGGCGGCAAAAAGCTGCCGCGCGCCGGTGGTAATCAGTTTTCATGGCGTGGAACTGATGGCGGTTCGGCATAAATTTAAATTCTTGCGTCCATTTTTGCGCTGGGCAATCTCCAGTTCCCAGCGCGTTACCGCCAATTCCACCCATACGGTTCGGGCAATTCAGGAAATTTATAATCGGCCGGTGGAGATCATCCCTTTTGGTGCCACCGTCTCGGAAACTACCATTACTGGTGAACCGGCAACCACTTCGGAAAAACACATTCTGTTTGTGGGACGACTGGTAGCGCGTAAAGGGGTGCGCTATCTTATTGAGGCGGCGCAAAAACTGCGTGCCCGCTACCCGCTGGTAGTGGACATAGTGGGCACCGGCCCAGAAAGATCCGCACTGGAAAAACTAACAACCGAACTCGGGGTTGCCGACATCGTCCGGTTTCACGGTCAGGTCACCAGCACCGAACTGCAAAACCATTATGCCCGGGCCGATGTTTTTGTTTTGCCCGCAATAATTGATTCCAAAGGTGATACTGAAGGTCTGGGCGTGGTTTTAATTGAGGCGCTGACCTTTCAAAAACCGGTGGTGGCTTCATCGGTCGGCGGTATTCCTGACCTTGTCCAGAACGAAAAGACCGGCTTAACAGTTCCCCCGGCTGACAGTGAGGCACTCGCCGCAGCAATTGCCCGATTGTTTGATAACCCTGAATTCGCCCGGAAACTGGGCGCCCAGGGATACCAGCACGTTCAAAAAAACTATTCCTGGCCGGCAATAATTGAGCGGCTAATTCGGCTTTATCAGGAAGTTCTCCAATCGGATTGAATTTGATGACCGGTAGTGAAAGACCACCGCGCAAAAAACTGAACTGGCTGCGCTATACCCTGGGCACAATCATTGTTGTCCTGTCCTTCTACTTTCTCATCAGCCGGCTAATCCGCGACTGGCAGCAGATCCCTCGCCATCAGCTCCACTTCCATCCGGGTTTACTTGTGCTTTCTTATTCAATTCTGCTGTTATGCCACTTCCCACTCGGCGCGTTTGGCTGGCAACTGATTCTCAACGGACTGGGAGAGAAATTATCGTTTAGCCGTGCGCTATCAATTATCACCGTTACCCAGCTGGGTAAATATGCCCCGGGCAAAGTATGGTTCACCCTCGGCAGGATGTCATTTGCCCGGCAAGACAACATTCCCGAAGCCAAAACCCTTACCAGTGTGGTAATTGAAACCGGGTTTCTTTTGCTCGCAGCGCTATTCCTCTTTGCCCTGACGGTGCTATTACTTCCCCGTTCGGTCGTGCCGCCTGGGGTCTACTACTCCTTTTTGCTTGCCCCCCTGACCCTGATCTTCACCTATCCGCCCATTCTCAACCGCATCCTCAAACCGCTCTTAAAGGTATTTAAACAACCGGTATTTAGCTTAAACCTTTCCTATCCCCGCCTGCTATTGATTCTGGGCGTGTTCGTTTTTGACTGGTTCTTTCAGGGGGTTGGCTGCTTTTTACTCATCAACTCCTTTTATCCGCTTGCGGTGACAAAACTGCCCATTCTCCTCGGCGGCTATGCCATCTCCTGGATATTGGGCTTTATCGTGCTCGTCGCCCCAGCCGGACTCGGGATTCGGGAAGGGATTTATACCTATATATTAAAACTGGTAATGCCGGAAACAGTTGCTATTATATCAGCGTTGATTACCCGCATCTGGATGAGCACCGCCGAACTGGCGATGGCACTTGTCTGCCTGCCGGTCCTGCGCCGGAGCGTCACGAAGATTAAATCCCCGACCATTCGGAGGTAATATGGCAAAAAAACACCAAGCCCCAGCTTCCCGGCAAGCGCAGAAACCGGGTCTGCCCCTGCTCCCGGAAGCACACCTTAACCGCTATGCCTTGCTCGGACTATTTTTGCTTCCGCTCGTATTCTTTGGCCGGTTTTTGACCGGCACGGTGATGATGTTCGGCACCGATTTTATCGGTGGTGGTGGCTATGCTGCCCGGCAATTTATGGCCGATTATATCCGCCAGCATCTGACAATCGCCTTCTGGCAGCCCCAGATTTTGTCCGGACAGCCAACCGTTGCTGCCTTTTTTGGCGACCTGTTTTATCCCACCATCCTTTTACGGCTTATTCTGCCGGTGCATGTCGTCTGGGCATGGACATTTTTCCTTCAGACCTTTATTGCCGGGCTTGGCACCTATCTATTTTTAAGGGAACTCAAACTCCATCCCCTTGCCGCCTTTGCTGCCGGTGTGGCTTATATGTTCTCGGGCTCGCTTTTAACCCTCACCCTTGCCGGTCATGATGGCCGGCTGATCGGCTCCTCGTTAATGCCGCTGGTTTTGTTCTTTTGCACGCGCGGAATCAACCGGCGCCAAATGCGTTGGTTCGCCCTTACCGGCACAACCCTCGGACTGCAACTCCTCTCTGGCCACATCCAGAAGGTTTACTACACCGGCCTTATCCTTTTAGCCTGGTTCTTATTCAATTTTATCCGCACCCTCCGCACGGAAAAGAAACCCGCAAAAGTGTTTGCCCTGCTCGGCTATTTCATTCTGACCTTCGTTTTTGCCTTCGGCCTGGCCGCAATTCAGTATCTTCCCATTTACGCCAATCTGCCTTATGGCGCGCGCGGTGCGGAACGGGGTTACGAATTTGCCACCTCCTGGTCAATGCCAATTGCTGAAATCTTTGACCTGCTCACCCCGAAATTCTCGGGCGGACTGGAAAACTACTGGGGCAAAAACCCGTTCAAACTCCATTCCGAATACCTCGGTATCTTACCTTTACTATTTGCCTTAATCGGACTGGTTCGCACCTGGGGAAAATCCCAGACCCGGTTCTTTTTCTTTACATTTATCGCGGCGGTGCTGATGGCTTGGGGGGGTAATACCCCCTTTTACCGTCTGCCCTACCTTCTTTTGCCCGGACTGAGTAAATTCCGTGGCCCGGGAATGATTTTCTTCATTGCCGGTTTCGCGCTCTGTGTGCTTGCCGGCTACGGCATCAATTACCTCCTTAGCACCAATGCGGAACGAAAACCGGGCAGTGGCCCCGCCTCAGGAAAAAATCAGGGTTTACGGTTTCTTTTTTATGGTGCTGGTTTCCTGCTTTTGCTATCCTTGTTCTTCCTCGCCGGGCAAAATGCGGTAAGAGGTATCTTCAACCCTGGAAACCGGCTTGCCCAGTTTGAAGCCAACTATCCCGCGCTGGTGAAAGGTATGTTTTTCGCCCTGTTCATCTGGCTCATCGGTACCGGATTAACACACCTCTTGCTCCGGCGCCGGCTCAATGAGCAGCTGTTTACCGCGGTGCTTGTGCTGATTATGACCTTTGACATCGGTAGCTCGTTAAAACTCTGGGATAACCAGCATGGCTATATCCGCTCAATGCCTCAGCCCCGAGAATACTTTGCCCCGGACGAGGTGGTCAGGTTTCTCAGTCAGGACCAAACCCTTTACCGGGTTCTGCCCCTGAACTACGAACGTTCTGATGAAGGTGAACTCTGGCTTCACAACATCCACTCGACTGGTGGCCAGCTGCCCAACCCGCTCCAGAGCTATCAGGAGTTCATCGGTGCCGGCCCGAGTGTCATGTTTCAGGCAAACAACCTGCTCAACCCCAATTTTATGAACCTGCTCAATGTCAAATATGTGATTACCCTAAACCTGCCCGAAGATGTCTCCCGCTACGATGCCCAGAGTCAGCAGGTCATCAACCAGTTAAAAGCCTATTTCCGCCAGCCCCAGTTCGAAAAGGTATTTACCGGCAGCCGCTATGCTATCTATCTCAATCACCAATTCCTGCCCCGCGCCTTCATCGTCCAGGATTTTCAGGTCGTCAAGGATAAAGGCCAACTTCTCAACCGTCTGCACCAGCCCGATTTCAACCCGGGCAAAACCGCACTCCTTTATTCCGACCCGGGCTTCATTCCTGCCGCCCTTCCTGACACCGCTGCCCGCTGCTCGATTATTCTTTATGACCCGAATCTGATTAAACTCCACGCCCAACTCACTCAGCCTGGAATCTTAATTTTAAGTGAAAACTTTCACCCGGACTGGCTCGTCCAGATTGACGGTAAACCCGGTAAAATTTTACCCGCTGATCACACCCTGCGCGGAGTTGTGCTTGAACCGGGCAGCCATGAACTAATATTCACCCTTCGCCCCCGGTATTATCAGCTCGGTATGCTTTTAACCCTCGCGACCACCCTGATCCTGACGGTTATGCTGACGCTGAGTTTAATCCGGAGGAAACCTAAACCGCCAACCGGTTGACCCAGTGCGGCAATTGATGCCGGATAAAAATTCCACTTTCTGCCGCGACGATTACCTGATTGGTGCAGCCATTTTTTGCGCGGGATTACTAATCCATCTGTTCCGACTGCGCTACTGGAGCCCCCTGCCCGATGAAATTAATTATGCCCGTTGCGCCCGGTTCCTGATTGAAAACCGAACCCTTTTCAGTAATGACATAATGTTCTTGCCCCCGCTGTTTGTTTATCTCGCCGCGATCCTCCAGCACGCGGGTATTGAACTCTTGCTTTCGGTTCGCCTCATCTCCGCTGTCGCCGGTGCCCTTATTTTACCATTACTGTTTCTTTCTGCCCGGACCTATCTCCCCAATGCCGCCGCACTCCGGGCAACCTTAATCATCCTGCCGCTGTTCAGTTTCCACCTTTACAGCCGGCTCGGTCAGGTAGAGATGCTGATGCTCTTCTTTATAATTCTAACACTATTCTTGCTGCTCCTCGCATTCCATCAGCAAAACCCGTTTTTTGCGCTCGCTGCCGGTTGGACGCTCGGATTAGGGGTCTGGACCAAAGAAACAACCATTGGTGCCATCTTTAGTATATTCATTTTTCTACTCTTCAGTTCGGGCAAGAAAATCCGCTTCCTTTCCCAATTTTTGCTCGGCCTCACCCCTCCCTTCCTCCTTTTGCTCCTGTTCAGCCATTACTGCGGTCAGAACCTTCTTTTGGAAATTATGTCCAGCCGCGGTTACGACATCAATATGCTGCAACTTGACCCGCTCGCCAATCTCATCGCCCTGGGCACCAATCTCGGCTACAACCTAATTCCCCGCCTCTATTACCCCTGGGAACTGATTATCTTTCTCCTGCTTGCTCCGGTCCTGGGAATTTTCCTGCTCGGTTCGGTCATCATTGCCGCACTAAAAAAAGATATTATCAGCCGGTTTGCCTTTGCCTATCTAACAATTCATCTGCCATTCTTTTTTCTGTTCTCAAGAAAGTTTGACTATTACCTGCTTCCCGCCGGCCTATTTCTCGCCTTTGCCGGTAGCCTTTTTATTTTCTCCCCGCTCGCTGCCCCGAAATTAAAAAGGATAGGTACCATCCTGATCATCAGCTGCGCAATTTTTAATATTTATGCTGACCGCTTTCTTTTTTTCAACCGTGGCACTCACGCCACCATGGCAATATCGGTCACCGCGCTTCCCCCAAAAACTACCCTTGCCACCTCGCACCCGACCCTAGTTGAATACCTCAGCGCGCGCGCTGGCCTCAACCTGAAGGTCTTACCCCTTTTTCAGAACAACTCCTATCAACTCAACCCGGTTGTTTGGACCGATACAATAACCACCATTCTAATTAAGTATTACTATTATGAAAGGTTAAAGAAACGCTTCCCGGCCGACTGGGCAAAACTCGCCACCACCTTTCCGACCAAAAAGGAAATTATTGACCCCGACTGGTCAGTTTTTTGGACCTATCGAACCGGGCAAATCTCATTCCCCCTCTTCAAGAAAATTGCCGATTTCGCCCGGCCCACCGGGATTGTCATCCTCCAGAAAAATGCGCGGCTGACCCCAACTGACTGAACCATTCATCGCAATAACGTCCCATTGGTAAACTGCCCCTGTTTGACAGAAAACTAATCGGTGCTAAAATAAAATCGTGAACCGCAACGATGTTCGGTTCCGCTTACTGATAATTCTCATCCCGGGAATTATCATCAGCAGTCCCAACTCACCCTATCCCCCCGTTATCGGCAATACCTTCAACTCTGTCAGTTTAACAATCAACGAGTCACCTGAACTTGAACTTGGACCCGACCAGAACGACCAGTTAACACCGGGTGCAATTAAAAACTTCCAACTCTTTGTATTGCTAAAAACTGATTCCGGCGCAATTGTGGAACTTCGTTTACCCGATTCCCATTCGAACTGGCGCTGCCAGTTAAACGATTCTGCCGGTACCGCGCCGCTCACCGATACCGATGGCGATGGCACTCTGGACCTGGGCTTTGTCTTTCCCGGCAAGAACACCTACTTCACAATCCAGGTTCAGGCACCAACCGAACTGACCGGCGACACCGCCCACCTTACCGCCTTCTCAACCATCATCACCGCTTTCCTTGACACTGACACCCTGATCCGGGATACCGCTCGGTTGAATATCAAACTCCTGCCCGGCATTTCTATTCACAACTTTCCGAACCCGGTAACAAATCAAACCATTTTTGTCATTGGCTTGCCTGCGGACGGTAAAATCAGCCTCGCAGTCTTTAACCGTGCCGGCGAACGGATCAGCACCCTGCTTCAGCACGAACCCGTTGCCGCTGGTGTCCAGTTTTACACCTGGAACTGCTGCAACGACCGCAATCAACCGGTTGTTCCCGGTACCTATTATTACCTCCTGGAGTACTGGTACCGCAACCAGGTTCAGCGGATTAAAAAAGTACTGGTGGTGCAAGGGCAATGACCACCCTGCTCCTAACCCTAATTTCCCTTTTCCTCGGAAATAGCCCGGGCACCTCGGCATTGCCCTTACTCCAGCTGGCACCGGACCCGCACGGCGCTGCTCTCGGCGAAGCCTTCACCGCCATTGCTGCTGATGCCACCGCCCTCTACTGGAACTGTGCCGGCCTTGGGAAAATCAAAGATTACTCCCTTGCCCTCAACCATCAATCCTGGTTTGGAAACACCGCTGATGAAACTTTCCATACCGCCCTGCCCTTAAATTACGGAACACTTGGACTCGGGCTTATATACTCCGCCACCCCTGATATTGAATTCTATAACGAAGCGAATCAACCGGGTAAAACCTTTACTGCCTGGGATGTGGTTTTAAATGCTGGCTATGGAATCAAAATCGCCGAAAATTACTATCTCGGTGCCGGCATGAAAGGATGTTATCAAAACCTCTTTACCACTGCTGGTTATGGTGGCGCGCTGGATTTAGGGATTGCTGCCCGACCATTTAATTTTCTCAACCTCGGTCTAACACTCCGCAATTACGGTGCAGTCCATTACCCGGAAAATCAGCACAATTTTGAACCGCTGCCTGCGGAAATAGCCCTCGGCATTGCCTATTCAGGAGACCAATTCAAAACCGAACTTGATGCCCGGTATGACAATCAACTCCAGCTCGGTCTGGGCTTTGAATACCAGCCGGTTAAAGAATTCAGTTTGCGCCTTGGTTATCGCTCCGGCCCCCAGGACTTAAACGAACTGGGCATCCTCAGTGGCATCACCGCTGGACTCGGAATTAACCTCACAAACCTTGCGCTGGACTACTCCTGCTCCGGCTATGGAAAACTGGGCTGGTGTCATCGCATCGGAATACGGATAAAACTACCGCGCACCGGTGCGGGCAGCCTGCGTCTTAAAGTAATTGATGCCGATACCCGCTCACCAATTTGGGCAAATATCAAACTAAGCGGCATTCGGGAATTTAGCGGCGAGACCAACACCTTTGGTGAACTCATTATCAACGGACTTATCCCCGGCAGAATTATCATTCACACCTATCGTAAAAACTACCTTCCCCGCACCGATACCATGCTCATCCTTGGCGACCGTGAACAAACCGCGACTCTCTACCTCACTCCGGTCAAATATTCAATCCTGACCGGCACAATCTACGACTCGCTAACCAACCGACCGGTTCCGGCAAAGATTGTTTATCGTGGTCCAGTATCAGGCGAACAAGAAAACGACCCGGACCTCGGCACCTACACAATCAGAACTATTCCCAGCGGCACATATACAATTAAAATCAACCCTGCCCCTTCATATCTTCCTCAGAACTGCACCCTCCAACTCCTGCCCAACCAGATTATCCGCAAAGACTTTTACCTAATAAAGCGCCAGTAAAACCAAAACCCCTTAACCTCAACCTCAGCGGCTGATGATTACCTTATTGCTCCTTATGCCTTTAATGAAATAAACTCCCGGCTTTACACCCCGCACATCATTAGCACCAGGTTTGAGGTCCAGCACCTTTCTGCCGGTGATGTCAAAAAGTCCGGCGGATTGGGCATCAGCACCTAATTTTAACATCCCACCTACAACCGTAGCGATCTGCTCGTTGACCTGGGTGATGCTATCCTCCTCAACTCCGCTACCATAAAACTCAATTATCTGCACCCCCCCATTCCCAGTTGCCACATATGCATAACTACCTGCTACTGCTACCCCATAAGCCAGGGCAAAAGTATAATAATAGCCGCTCTCACTGGGATTGTGCGGGTCCCTTACATCAATTACCCGTAAACCCGCCTCCTCATCCACCACATAAACGTAACTGCCTGCTGCGGCTACACCATAAGCCACGCTTGGTGTGTAATAATGGCCAACCTCAATTAGGTTGCGTGGATTGCTCACATTAATCACCCTTAGACCAAAATCCCCATACGCCACATAGGCATAAATCCCTGCCACCGCTACACCATAAGCATAACCTGGTATATCATAATAACCCGTCTCAACCGGATGGTGCGGATCACTCACAGCAATCACCCGTAACCCTGCATCACCATCCGCCACATAGGCATAACTACCCCCCACCGCTACACCATAAGCATAGCCTGGCGTGTCATAATAACCAGTCTCAATCGGATGGTGCGGATCGCTCACAGCAATCACCCGTAACCCTGCATCACCATCCGCCACATAGGCATAACTACCCCCCACCGCTACACCATAAGCATAGCCTGGCGTGTCATAATAACCCGCCTCAATCGGATGGTGCGGATCGCTCACAGCAATCACCCGTAAACCAGAATCCCCATCCGCCACATAGGCATAATCCCCTGCCACTGCCACACCACGAGCTTCGCCTGGCGTGTCATAATAACCCGCCTCAATCGGATGGTGCGGATCGCTCACAGCAATCACCCGTAACCCTGCATCACCATCCGCCACATAGGCATAACTGCCACCCACCGCTACACCATAAGCATAACCTGGTATATCATAATAACCCGTCTCAATCGGATGGTGCGGATCACTCACAGCAATCACCCGTAAACCAAAATCCCCATCCGCCACATAGGCATAACTGCCACCCACCGCTACACCATAAGCATAGCCTGGCGTATCATAATAACCAGTCTCAATCGGATGGTGCGGATCACTCACAGCAATCACCCGTAAACCAGAATCCCCATCCGCCACATAGGCATAACTGCCACCCACCGCTACACCATAAGCATAGCCTGGCGTATCATAATAACCAGTCTCAATCGGATGGTGCGGATCGCTCACATTAATCACCCGTAAACCCGCACCAAAGTCTGCCACATAGGCATAATTGCCCGTTACCATTACCCCATAAGCAGAACCTGGCGTGTTATAATAACCGACCTCAACCGGATGGTGCGGATCGCTCACATCAATCACCCGTAAACCTGCATCACCATCCGCCACATAGGCATAACTGCCTGCCACCGCTACACTATGGGCAAAACCTGGTGTGTCATAATAGCCAACCTCAGTCGGGCTGTGCGGATTGCTTACATCAATTATTCGCAAACCATCCCGATAATCTGCCACATAGGCATAACCGCCTGTCACCACCACATCATAAGCATAGCCCTGTGTATTATAACCACCAAGTTTTACCGGTGAAGCTGGCTCGGTTACATCCCAGATTTCCAGTCCCATCTCGCCATCAGCAATATAAAGCCCGTTACTATTATAGGCAAGCCCCTCAACACAGCCGCGCGTGTGGATACCTTCTGACAGTTTTACTGGTTGGGCAGGATTGGAAATATCAAGAATATAAACACCACCACCTGCGCCAATAAAACATATTCTCCTTTGCGTATCAACTGCTACCGCATTACACAATAAACTAAATGGCCAGGTGCCGATCTCCCGGCAGTTTAAGGAGTCCTGGGCACGAGCAGGACCAAAGACCAGCCCGGCTATGATGAGCATTACCTTGAACTTCATAACCACCCCCTTATTCCTGCATAATAACAACTTTACAGTTCTGTTCCGGGTTATTCACCGCCTGGACAAAATACACACCCGCACCAACCAGCCTGCCCTGTCTGTCCCGGCAATCCCAATCCAGAGCGCTTGGCGCCAACTCCCTTACCAATCTGCCCTGCACATCATAAATGCGCACACCATCCCTGGACCCGATTTTCATCACCCTTCCCAGAAGAACCGGATTCGGATAAACGGTCAGCCCCGGCAAAAATTCAGCATTCGCAACTTCTTCAACCCCCAGAATCCGGTTAAGCAGTCGCTCTGCCCACCAGCACCTGAGCGCCAGTTCGGTTGTATCCCGTTGCTGGGGATTTTGCCCGGCTTCTCCATAAGGCGCGGCAATAACGGCAAAATAGTAGGTAAGAACCGAATCTGGCAGCAAATCCACCGGACCAACCGCTAACAGCGCCCGTTTGTCGCCCGGCTCCGGGTCAATTGAGTCATATGGCTCATATTCACCGGTGCGGTAATTATAACCTTTTAAAGTCAGATACTGCTCAGGGTCACGTGTCGGGTCAATATCAATCGTAAACCTTTTAAATGCGCTCAGGTCAAGATTACTTGGTGCTTGAAGCAGTCGGATAGCAACCGCCCCTGGTGTTCCGGAATCCCAGACCGGACCGGGCATTTCATAGTTATCGTAGTCATAAAAGTAACCGGTGTTTTTAACCCAGAATGTATCTCCGCCTATCATAAAGCGCCGGTTCAAAATCAGACCGGTCATATCATCAAGCGCCGAACCGATATCTGCATCAATCACCAGCCCAAAATACACCGAATCCAGAGCACTGCCCGCGGCATTGGCAAGTTCATACTTCAGGATAAACATATCCCGGGAAAAAGAATCAGTAAAACCATAAACCGTCAGATAGATATCAATTCCGAGTGGTCTGCCCGGAACACGATGAGCCGCCGGATTAGAGTCGGTAAAACACATCCACAAATCCATTTCCGAACGCGCCAGCTGCGGTGCCATTGGAAACCGTTCTGCCGGTGGTGGCCAGTCACCAGGATATTTATAAATCCGGTCCGCAGAATCCCGTAAAGACTCACGCCAGTAACGGGCAAGTGCTGGAAACATCTCAGTTCCCACCGAGTTTGGATCATACCCCATAGTGGTCAGCGTCTCATTGCCGACAACCGTTCCGATCCACGGACCCGCGCCAAATATGTAGCAATTATGCCGAGGCTGGGGCCAACTGCCGCCTGGTGTGGCAATCCCAATTGTATCTGCTCCCCAGTATCCGTAATTGTAGAATGGGCAGCGCCAGTTATTTAAATCAAACCACTGCATATCATAGATACCGAAACTGATTGCCGGGATAATGAAAAGCAGCAAAAATAACCGGGTCATCACCTTTGTTATCCTGATTGTTATGGAACCCGAATTTTCGCAACCATCTCTGCGCCAATGGGCCTCATTCGCCCCGCGTGCCGGAAATGACATAACCAGCTTCATTGCGACCTCCTTTAAAATATCAGCCCGACTTATTATAATCCAGAATTAATTTTTGTCAATCGGCTATCCAGAATTGTGCACCAACTGACGATAACTATTTGATTCTAAAACCATCAATGCCGGTCACCTATTACCTCTTCTATGCTTGACACCAATAGAAATCTTGGCTATTTTTATCTGTCGTGACCGACAGTTTTTATATCGCAACTCTACCCTCAACCTTTGTTTATCTGTTTGACACCACCGCTTATTCTGTTAAAATCCGATTTAGTGGAGATTTGGTTCGGGTTAAGAAATGATTAAAAACAGGCTAAAAAGCAAAAAATAAGGAGGCAAACTGTGCGGATAACAGTTGGCGAAAATCATCATGCTGCGCCGGCGGTATCTGCCCAAAGCAAAAACCCGCTTCTGTTGCTAACAGTCGGGTTAGCGCTGGCAGTAATTGCCGTGATTGGCTGCGGTCGGACCCCACCACCACCGGTCTGGCAGCCTAGCGCAGCCGACAGCTCCGCAATAGCCGCGGTAGTTGAAGCGAACAAAGACCTGCTGACCATCAACTTCAATGAACCAGGCTTCCAGTACTTTGAATGGCTCATCTCCGATTCAATACTCAAAAAGGCAATTAAGGACAACGCCTTCAAACAGCGCTATATCTGCGACTCAATGCAACACTGGTTTGATAACAGCAACCGCAAATGGACTTACAAGTTTATCGCCACCGCGGACACCGTTGCTAAAGAAACAACCGCCACCGTTACGGTCGTAGAAACCATTCCGGGCTTATTAAGATTGCACGCCCGCAAATACACCCGGTTTCTCCGTGATTCCATTATCATCACCCCTTCTGAAACCATCCGTTTGAAATTCCACGATACCCTGTTTACCGACACCTCAATGATTGTGGAAAAACCGATTAACGGCGTGGTCATCAACGGCTGTGTGCTCAAAAAGGAGAATGGTGAGTGGCGGTTTTGGAAAATTGCTGGCGGACCCAGGTTCTATGCCCCAAATCCGGACGATGCCCCGTATTTTATCCACGCATATATGACCAACGGTGTGCGGCTTGATACCTTTTTCCTGCGGCCCGATACCCTGCATTATGGCTGTCAGCGCTTCTATGAATACCCGGACGGACTTATCAGCTATCCGGTCAATGACAGTGTCTGGATATCCGGACTTTATACCGCGGTAACCGATGCCCAGAACTTCCTCTTCTTCAACAGCACCCGCTATCGGCTCTGGTCAGGCAGCAGGTTGAAACTTACCCAGACCGGGGTACAATGGCTTTATATTGAACAAATCCCGTTCCCGGTTCTCTATGATGCCGGCGGTGAACTAACCGCCACGGTCTGGGGTATCCCGCTCAATGTCAAAGGAGGCGCACAATGAAGCAAAAGCGGTTGAACATTCTCTTAATTACCCTGCTTTTGATTGTCCCGGTCGCCTTCGCGGGTAATGTCGGGAGAATCAAAGGTAAGGTCATTGATAAGCGAACCAGGGAACCTTTGATCGGGGTCAATGTCATTGTTATCGGCACTGAACTTGGTGCCGCGACCGATGTCAATGGCGAATACGAAATTATCAACGTTCCCCCGGGCCGATACAAATTAAGCGCATCCTATGTTGGCTATAACGAAATGACGGTTAGCGATGTCCTGGTTGTTCAGGACCAGGTAACGGTAATTGACTTTCAACTCACCCCCACCGCCATTGAAGTCGGCACCGTGGAAGTAAAGGCCGAAAAACCACTGGTCAACCGGGGAACGGTTACCGTCGAACGGGTTATTACTGATGAAGAGTTCAAACGGCTACCGGTGGTTCAGCTCTCCGAACTGGTCGGGCTGCAAGCCGGTGTTACCCAGACTGCGGGTCGGGGCTGGACTCACATCCGTGGCGGCCGTTACGACGATGTTGCCTATCTGGTGGACGGTGTTGCTGCTCAGGATGCGGTTGTGGGCACACTCTGGTCCAGCCCGAAACCCACCAGTGATGCCCTGGCATCGGTGGTAGTGGTTACTGGTGGGTTTGATGCTGAATACGGTTCGGCAATGTCCGGAATCATCAAGGCGGTAACCAAAGAAGGTGGTAGTAGAACCTCGGGCAAACTCGGTTATCTCACCGATGAAGTTTTTCCCAACCCTGATTTAAATTTCGGTTATAACCGGGTAACATTCTCAATCGGTGGTCCGACCTTCTGGAATCGGCTCCGTTACTTCCTCTCCACCGAATACTTCAAAACCGATGACGACCGCAACTGTCTTTACAAAGTAGATGCCCCGCGCGGCGAGTATGCGGCTGAAGGCAAACTGACCCTGCAGTTCCCCAAAGAGTTCTTCCTGACGAAAGAAGGAATGAAACTCACAATTGACGGCTACCATTCCAATTACCAGTGGCAGACCTGGTCAAATACCTACAAATATTATCTCCAGGCGATGTATGCCAACCGGGTCCGGAGTTACAAATCCAACATCACCTTAAACCATATGCTTTCACCGACCACGGTTTACGAAGCAAAGTTAGGCGTATTCCAGACCTCCCTGATCAGAACTGTGCGGAATTTTGACGCGGAAGCTGCTGACACCACCGGTTTCTGGGGATTTTTGCGCAAAACTGGCATCTGGGACCGCTACTTCTTCCGGGCTGAAGACTGGGTATTTAATAACCCGGAAGGGCTGAGCAAAAAAGAGGCGGTTCTCCAGCTCTACCGTTCCTACTGGCTATCGCCCAATGGTGATACCGTTTACGCCCACAAGGCACAAAAGAAAAACTTTATGCAGGCTTATGCCCTGATTGACTATCCATTGGGCGTACCCGGACTATTTGTAACTGAAGGTGATAACCGCGTTTGGCACTTCCGGGAAACCCAGGATGCGCTCTTCAAATTTGACCTGACCAAAACCATCTCCAAGGTTCACGAAATCAAAACCGGTGTTGATATCACCCAGTACTCGGTTTCAATGTATGACAACTCGCTACCCTGGGACGCAAACCCGTTCTGGGATGCCTACAACTACAAACCACTGGTTGCCGCTGCCTACCTCCAGGACCGCGCCGACTTTGAAGACCTGGTTGTCCGCGCCGGTGTCCGGTTTGACTACCTTGATGCCAAGGCAAAGGTTCGGGCATTCCCCGAATCACTTGGTTCTACGCCGGCAATCTCAGACAGCTTCATCCCGGTACCGCCCAAATTCCGGCTTTCCCCCCGGCTTGGCATCTCATATCCCATTACCGAGCGCATTAAATTCCGCTTCTCTTATGGACATTTCTTCAAAAACCCGGTATTCTCCAACCTCTACGAATATGCCGAACGGCCTGCGGCTGAACTCCGGGGCCGGGGCAATATCATTGTTGGCAACCCGGATATGAGTGCGGAAAAGACCATCGCCTACGAAATCGGCTTTGATGCCCAGTTAACCGATGTCTTTGCCTTTGACCTCACCGCCTTCTATAAAGATGTATTTGACCTCTCAGGTGTCCGGGTCGTATCTGCATTACCTCAGCCTTACACAATGTATTACAACGTCGAATATGCCCGGATTCAGGGCTTTGAAGCCACAATGACCAAAGCGCTTGCAAACTACTGGAACGCCCAGTTAGGCTACACCTTCCAGATTGCCAAAGGCACCGCCTCCACCGCCACCGACCAATATCAACGCGAGACACCCCTCCAGATTGACTATTACCTTGATCAAGACCAGCGCCACTCCCTCCACGGCAGTATTGGACTCTTCTTCCCCTCAGATTTTATCTTCATCCCGCTCCGCGACTTCAACACCTCACTGGTTGCCAATTACGGCTCGGGAATGCCCTACACCCCGACCGATATCCGGGGCAACCGCACCGGAGCTGAAAACTCAGCCCGAATGCCTTCCAGTTTCACCGTTGATATGCGTTTAGGCAAAGACCTGAAACTGGGTGGACTCAACCTTGCATTATCCTGTGACATCACCAACCTCCTCAATGCCAAAGTCATTACCAGTGTTTACTCAACCACCGGCAAACCCGATTACGACGGCAGAATTTACACTCCGCAAGAATTCTCCCCTGGTATCCGTTTCGGTGACCTCTACTACCATCCGGCACGTGACTACAACCACGATGGCTACCTCTCCCAGATGGAGATGTATGAATCTTACAAACGCGCCCGGGAGGACTATGTCAAGGCACCAACCTATTATGGCCCTTCACGCAAGATTCGTTTTGGCTTCAGCCTGTCATTCTAAGGGAGGAAAAAGTGAAAAAAACAGCTAATTTAGCCCTTGCCAGCCTGTTATTGCTGGCACTGATCACACCGGTGCTTGCCCGAACCGCTACGTCGGTAAAATCCGGCAAACGGATATATGATATGAAATGGCTGAACATCAACCGCTGGAAATGCCCATTCTACAATGATGGCAGATACGGAATTGATGTTACGGTCGGCACCGGTCAGGCGGGCGGTTCCTGGCCCCAGCCTCTTCACAACTGCTACATCTTCGGTGCCGGAATGTGGTTTGGTTCCTTAAAACCCCGTCCTGACGGCAATATTGATACTCTTGTCTCGTTTGGTTACAACCCCAACTCCGGTGGCACCGAAATGACCCCGACCACGGTCAGTCATGCCCCGGAAGGTGCCGGCGCTGCTGAAGACCGCATATTTGTTTATCCCAATGACTGGCCGCCATCACCCCGTGACCGCTGGACTACTGGTGACCCGGTACTGGACAGCGTACTCATCCCCTATGAAGCCTTCTCCCTTCAGGATATGTGGTGCGTCTACTCTGACGGCGAACCAATGAATCACAACGCTCCGGGCAAACCGCAGAACATTGATGTTTACCAGATGGTTTATGCCTGGAACTACCCCTCAAATCAGGACATCTTCTTCATCATCTACAATGTCCGCAATGCCGGCACCGACACCCTCAAACGGTGCTTCATCGGTGCGGTGATGGACCCGGATATCGGCAACGCTACTGACGATATGGTTGGTTTTATCCTCAACGATACCATTCCGGGTGCCGGCCTGGTCCAGAATGTTGGCTATGCCGGTGACAATGACAACAACGAAAGCCCGGGAACGACCTGGGAATCTGGAACACCGGGCGTGGTTGCCTACAAATTCCTGGACAGCCCCAAGCGGGACTCAATCACACCCGCCGGTGATACGATTAAAGTCCCACTGGGAATGACCGCATTCAAAAAGTTCACGATTGACATTGACCCGGTAACTGACCCTGCTCAATACCTCACAATGGCAGGTTATGACTATCGCACTGGAGTTTATTCGGCATATGACTCGGTTGATGTCTCGCCGGCGGACAAACGGTTCATCCAGTGCTCAGGTCCCTTTACTCTTGCCCCGGGTCAGACGGTACGCCTGGTGGTTGCCGCCATCGCCGCGCCCTTCGGCGGTGCAAATCAACCCTGGGCAAACCGGCCCAAAGACTCGCTCGTCCATCTCGGCCAGGTTGCCAATGCTGCTCAGTTTATCTTTGACCAGGGCTGGCTCTTACCGGGTCCGCCGGTTGCACCAAATATGATTCTGGTACCCGGCGATAAACAGGTCCGGATTGTCTGGGATAACCTGCCCGAAAGAACTCCAGACCGCTACTGGGAAAAGGTTGCCAGCCGGCCGGGCCAACCTGGCTACGACCCGATGTACCGCGGCTACGACTTTCAGGGCTACATCATTTACAAATCCCGGGACGGCGCCAACTGGCAGATTATCGGCCAGTGTGACCTTGCCGACTCCATCACCTTCACCTATCCGCCCGGCGGCGACTCCAGCTTACCGGACAGCCTCTGGATTAAAGCCAATGACACCGGAATCTACTACACGCTTCTGGACAAAGATGTAATTAACGGCTTCACCTACTATTACTGCGTGACCGCCTATGACTGGAACTACATTACTACCGATACCAACTCTCAGGGACAACCGATTGCCTGGGATACCCTGATTCTCCGTTCCGGAATTGTCTCCAACTTCTCCACCACGCCCCGCTGGGATGCACCAAACTACATTATGCCCGAAGCCCGGATTGTGAAGGTTGTAGGCGACTCGCTTAACAGCGCACTCTCCTGCACCACAACCGTGGCTGTCCCCTTTAATGTCTCAACGGATGCCTATGAAATCCGGTTCCTTGGACCCGAATGGAGCGGTTCTTCTGCTAAACCTAAATACTCATATTATGTAGTGAATACCAGCCGAAATGACTCACTGATTGTTGATACCACCTCCTTCATCTATGAAATCGCCTCCCCCGCAAAAACCACCGTCATCAACCTGCCAGTAATTAATGGCATTGGTTTGAACCTGGTGTTCAAAATGAAAATCCCGGAAGTACCGTTTGATGCTATCAGCATTCAGCAAGGCAACTATCCAGCCGAATCGCTGAAAATCGGCAGTGCACCCAATCAAGCATACTGGGCGTTCCGGGGCTCCGATTACCGGATTGAATGGAAAAACCGGAATGGCTATCTCACCGCTCAGGTCTATGACCTCACCAATGGCAATCTGGAAGTCCCATTCTCCAAATTCACGACCTCGGGCAGCGGTCCTCAAAATGCCAATGGCTGGTGCTTTGTTGACCGGATATTCCGAAACCCGACCGATACCCTCAAAGGAACGGTTGCCAGCATCTATATCTGCGGTGGTTATCTTGGGTTCCGGCCATCCGGCGACAGCTTACGCAGTCTCATCAACTCAATTCAGGACGGTGATGTCTGGCTCTTGACCGGCCATCGGAATGAAGGTTCGGCAGCGTTCTACAACGTCCTGCGCCTGGTCTCAACATTGGGCTATGCCGATACCACGACCCACCGGCAACTTCAGGTCAAGGTCGTGCCCAACCCCTACATCGTATTCAACGGCTGGGAAAAAACATCAGACCAAAGGGTCATCAAGTTCACCCATCTGCCCAATTACTGCACCATCAGAATCTTCACCACCTCCGGCGACCTGGTCAAAGTGATTGAACATCGCGATACAAATAAACAACCGCTTGACCAGGGTGGCACCGCAACCTGGGACCTGGTTAACGATTACGGCCAGCTAATCGCTTCGGGCGTTTACATCTTCCATGTCGAATCACCGGTCGGGGAATACACAGGCAAGTTCATGTTCATCCATTAAAGGGAGGCAGAGATGAAAACAGGATTAAAAATCGGCGTTATCAGCCTGCTGCTCGCATCGGTGGCAATGTTCTCAACCGCTCAGGCAGCCTTCAGCAAGGTAGCCACCACCGGTGCAAACTTTCTGAAAATCAGCGTGGGCCGGGCATCCGGGATGGGCGATGCCTTCACCGCACTTGCCGATGACGCATCCGCCACCTGGTTCAACCCCGCAGGTCTGGCTCACATCAAACGTCAGGCACAGATGAACCACGCAAACTGGTTTGCCGACCTCAACCACGACTATCTGACCGTAGTCTTGCCGGTTACCAACTTCGGCACCCTCGGCATCTGGGCAAACGCCCTGACCATGGGCGAAATTGAACAAACCACGGTTGATGACCCCAAAACCCCGGTGCGTGAAGACGAAGGCACCGGACTGACCATCAGTGCCAACGACCTCGCCTTCGGTTTAAGTTATGCCCGCATCATCACCGACAAACTCTCAATCGGACTGACCGTTAAAGGTGTCCAGCAAACCATCTGGGATATGGGCGCCTCCGGAATTGGCATTGACTTCGGCCTGTTTTACAACACCGGCTTCAAATCCTTGCGGCTGGGCGCGGCGATTACCAACTTCGGAACCCAACTTGCCTTCTCCGGACCGCATCTTGATTACAACTTCTACTGGCCTGATTCCGGTCCCACTCAGCTGCAGGGCTCCTACAAAACGACCCCCTCACCTCTGCCCACCGCATTCCGGTTCGGCGTGGCGATGGACCTCCTCCAGTGCGCTCCCAACCGCCTGACCGCAGCAATTGACATCGTTCACCCCTCTGACATCAACGAAACGGTTAACATCGGCTTGGAATACGGGCTTTCCGAAATACTCTTCCTCCGTGGCGGTTATATCCTCAATGTTGACCAGAACTATCAAGAAAAACTGGGTTATCTCACCGGACTCTGTGCCGGTATCGGAGTTAAAGGCAAACCAACTCAAGCGCTGGAACTCGGATTGGACTACTCCTTCCGCTATTATCAGTACATCAAACCGGCGCACCGGTTGATGTTAACGGTCGGCTTCTAAAACCGGCGCTCGCCGTGAAGGCGATAAAACCAGCAGGGGGATGCTTAGCCATCCCCCTGCTTTTCTTACTAACCATTGCCCACGGTGCCCAGTGGACGGTCGGCATTTATATGTGTGCGGACAACGGAATGAGTGAACAGGCTTATGACGACATCCAGGAAATGATGCAAATCGGCTCCACCACCGAAGTCAACATTGTAATTCAGGTTGATAACGCTGCCCGCGATACCAACCCTGCCTGCCGACGTTACTACGTCCGCAAATCGGGTCTGGATTTACTTGCCAACCTCGGAGAACTGGATATGGCCGACACCGCGGTCCTTAGCGACTTCATCGGCTTTCTTGCTCAACACTACCCTGCTCAAAAATACCTGCTCATCATCTGGGACCACGGCACCGGCTGGCGTGCTGGCTATGGTCCCCAGCGTGCGGTCTTAATTGACGAATCCCACGCTCATATGATGGGCATTGCCGGTGGCGAATTCCGCACCGCACTCCAGAACGGCATCAAAAAACTGGGCAAAAAAATAACCATCATCGCCTTTGATGCCTGCCTGATGGCAACAGTTGAAGTTGCCACCGAACTTTTGGGACTTGCCGATTACCTCCTTGCCTCGGAAGCGGTTGTGGACTGGGATGGCTTTCCCTACGATTTGTTTTTGGGCCGTTTAACCGCCCGGCCTACCGCCTTACCTGAAGAATTCCTCCCCGAAATGTGCGCCGACTATGTCAGCACCTTCCCCGGCGCCAATGTCTGCCTCTCGGCAATTAACCTCAAACAACTGGAACGGGTACTAAAAACTCTTGCCCCGATCCTTCAGGACAGCCTGAACCCGCAGGCAACCGGATTCCGCCTTGCCCGCACCGGTGTCCAGACCTTTGGCGAAAATGCGGTCACCCCGCCTGCACCCCAGAACGAACAGGTTGACTTCATTCACTTCTGGCAACTCGCCCCCGGCACCGGCACCTCAAACTTACAACAAACTCTAAACCCGCTGATTATTGCCAATGCCACCGCGGGCAACTATCCCAACGCCCGGGGCATTTCGGTCTGGTTTCCATTCCGCTACCTTGACTTCAAAAACAAAATTAACGAATATCGCCAGCTCCGCTTTGCCGACTCGGTCCCCTGGCTAAAATTCCTGAACAACTACTTCGCCGCTGACGATGTCAAACCCGAAACTCCGCTCATCCAGGACCAGCGCATCGGTACCCGGGGCGACGTCCGGCTCTGGTGGACCCGCTCCTGGGATTTAACCCCGGTAAAATATCAACTCTATCAAACAACCCAACCCACAATCACCCTGCTTGACCATGCCGACAGCCTCACCAACTGGGAAACCAATGGCTGGACCCTCTCCACTCGGAATGCCCATTCACCAGCCCAGGCATTCTTCTCCGGTTCAGCAAACAACCTGAACCAGTGGCTCGCACTAAAAACACCAATCAACCTCCCGGCAGGCGGGCTTCTCTCCTTCTACTCCTACTACTCCACCCAGGAAACCGAAGACACGCTCGGCAACATCATCCGTGACATCTGCTATCTTGAAATCTCAACCGACCGCACCAACTGGCAGGCACTGGACTCAATTTACGGTTCGGGCGAATCCTGGCAGGAATTCCGCTACCTGCTCCCTCCAGCCGAAAGCCTCTATGTCCGATTTCGCTACACCACCGACCAATCGCTCAACCGGCTCGGCGTCTTCATTGACGACATCCGCATTGAAAAATTCCAGACCCTGCGCTTGGCCCTGGTCACACCTGAAACCACCGCCTACCTCTTCAACTTAGCGCAGGAAACCACCGGCTACTACTTCCTGGTGCGGGCGCAGGACTCAGCTGGCAACTACTCTAACCTCAGCCCCTATTACCCAATAAAAATCAAAACCTGGGCAGAACCCTACACCCTACCCGCACCATTTTCCGGACAATGTCAACTCAGATTAGACTTTCCGGCAGGCGAAACCCCGGATGTCTACATCTACACCCTTTCCGGCATACTGGTCAAAAAATTCTCAAAAATTAACACCCGGATTATTGACTGGGACGGCAAAAACCAGCACGGCAAAGACCTCGCCGATGGTATTTACTTAGTTATAGTTCAGGGCAAAAACTTCAAAAAAATCGGCAAAATCGCCCGGGTCGGAACAAAAAAATAGCCCACCCTACCAACTTGCCACCCGAGCGATAACATCCGTTATCAATCCAAAACCGCCTTCAAAATATTTTGAATATCATCATCCCAATATTTTTTATATTCACCGAGGGCATAATTCCTATCTTGCGGTTTACAGAACAATTTAACCCTAATATTAAATTCAGCGTGATTAAATCCCTGATTTTCAATTTCAAATATCTTTCTAAAGCCGTCTATCTTTCTATATGCCTCGGCATGTTCAGTGCCTTTTGGGTCAATAAAAACTATATAATAATTGTTATTATTCTTTCCCTTTAGCCAAAATATAAAATCTGGTTTAAAACGTTCTATCTTTTCAGTCTTGGGATTATACCAGGGAATATAAACCTCATCGGTTGTTTCATCTAATTTAGAAAAAAGCCACCACTCAAATTTTTCATTAAATAAATTATCTTCATTTAAATATTTATCTAATTCCTCTATGAAATCTACTTCGCTTTTTTCAGTAATAATGTGATTTAAATAGTCTATTTTATAGCGAGAATCGGATAAAATAAGGGGATAATAATAATGATTCGGCACATATTTTATTTTTATTCCATTAAACGGACGCGAGAATAAATCTTGATTTTTAATTCCTTCTCTAAATAAAGCAAGTTGAAGTTTTTTTATTTGTTCTTCTTTTTTATTGATTAATCTTATTTCTTTCACGTTTTCTAAAAACTTTTCTAAGTTTTTCGTTTTTGAATTAAATCTTATTCTTTCAAAATGAACAATAAACTTTCCTTTTTCTATTTTTTCAAAATGGTCGAATTTCTCAGGTATTAAAGAAAAATGATTAATAATTTTAGATAAAATTAACGCCGGATTATCAATTGCCATCAAGTTTTCTTCAAATTTATAATATTTGTCTTCTTTAATAAAACTTTCTTTTATTTTTTCTAAAACCTGAGGAGTGGCATCATAATTCATTAAAATAATTCTATCATCAGCTAAATAGTTATAATAATTTTTAGTTAAATTAAAATCTTCCTTATTTAAATGATAACGAGTAATTTCTCCCTCTTCAGCCAAAATATGCTCTGCGGATTTATAAACCGGTACAAAAAGGGGCAATCTTTCTGCCTCTTTATTAATTTCAAAATATTTCCCAACGCTAACTTCTTCACCACTTATTTCTTTAAAAGTATTTATTGTTTCCCTTAAAGCCGAGACATTCGTCCCCAAAATAAACAAAGTTTCAAGGGGTAAAGACAAATCTTTAAGTCTTTGATAATCCTCTTCCGAAGTTTTTTGGGCTCTAAAAAGGTTAATAAGTCTTTTTCTTTCATTTCTTACCGGTTCAATTCTTATACCTCTGCCAACCGATTGCAAAACAAATTTTTTCGCTTGCGAACCAACGCCAATATTAATGTAAAGAATTATATTGGGCCTATTTGAATCCCACCCTTCATAAAAAGTTCTTGAGCCCATTAAAATATTTATATCCGAATCGTCTCTATTAATTTTTTTAAAATAGCTTTCATTATCAAAGGTTTCAACAATATCATATCCTTCTAATTCTTCTTTAATCCATTTTGAAATATCGCCGATTTTAATTAAAGCAAATGGCCTTTCAGAAGAACGGAGTTTAAAAATCATTTCCTGGCGATTATTAGGAATAATTAAAACCTCAATATTACCTCGGCTTTTTGAATTAAAAACATCATTTAAAATATCCTTATAAGAAATATTGTCTAATATTTTTTCATCAACTTTGATTTCCTCATTTTCCGGAATAATAGTTTTATTATCATTGATTAGAGTTTCTTTCAATTCCTTTTTTGCCAAACCAAAAATTTCTTGATTTATTTGCCCCCTGGCAATTTTTTCTATTTCTTTAAAAAATAATTTTAAATCGGCATCTTCTACATTAACTGAATTAACCAGAGTTAAAAGTAGAGGATAATGATAAAAATTTATATCTATATTTTTTACCTTTTCGGCAAATTTTTTAATATAACTTAAAAGAATTAAAGATTTTAAAACAATTTTTTGCTTTTCTGGTGCCGTAAAATCATCTTTTTCTTTAAATGCCCTTATTTCTTCTTGCGAGAGATAAATCTGTTTTCCATAGCCATTTTCGACAAATTCCTCAAGATTGTAGTTAAATCCGGTAATCAAAAAATCTCTTGGGTCAACAAAAGTAGCGGAAAAGTTAAATAAAAATCCATTTCTTGAAAAAATAGAATAAATCGCCTGTCTTATTGAATCTTCTTTCTCCCCTTTATGTGCTTCATCGAGTAAAATATACCACCGACCAAAATTTTCATAATTTCTAAAATCGATTTTCTTTTCTTTTTGCTCGGTCCAAATATTATCTGAGCGATAATAAAAAACCGTAATTTCTTTTTGTTTAAAAATTAACAAACCTTCTCTTTTTGTTTCGTTCCATTCTTTTAAGGATTTCAATCTAATAACAATCTCATTCTGCGAAGCATTAAATTCATTAACATATTCTTTAAATATATCTAACAAATCATCTCGACAAGTTAAAAATAAAATATCATTTTGCGGAATTTCTTTTCTTTCCATTAAATACTTCAAAATCTCAATTAACTTAACTATTACTAAAGTTTTTCCTGAACCAGTTGCCATCCAAAAACCCATTCTGTTTATAAAATTTTCAAAACTAATTTTATTGTTTTCTACCGGATAAAATTCTTCTAATAATTTTTTGGCTTTAGATTCCTCATTTTTAGTCAAATCATAATCGGCACTTTTTTCTGGATAATTAGCGTCAGCTTTATAAAAAGAAAACAGATATTTTTTTCTTTCTTGATTTATTTCTTCTTTTTCTTTTTCTTGATAATCTATTTTTCCCTCATAATATCGCCATAAAATTTTTATTGCCGCTTTTAAAGCCTCCTGCTGAAAATCCCAAAGTTGCTTTTCTTTTGAAAACCTTTTCAAATCAAAACTCTGCCAATTTTCTGGCAAATATTCAAAAGGAATTTCATCAATAATGTTTTTAAGAATTAGCTTGGACATAATATTACCACCAAATTAATTTTTTAATTTCTTTGTAATCTAAATTCTTTAAATCGACCTTTTCAATGTTTTTTGCTTTACCTCCTTCATCGTAGTCTGCTAATTCAACTTCGTTTTCGGTAATTCTTTTTATCCATTTGCCTTTTAAATTAGAAAGTGTTTCGGCAATGTCAATATTTTCGTAAATTTTTGATAAATCTACTTTGACTTTGTTGTTTTTGTAATCAATTTCTAAAACATCTAAAAGTTTTTTGTCCTTTAAGAAAACATATTGCTCGTATGGAGATTGCCCCAGCACGCTCAACAAATCACTATCTTTATATTTTGCTTTTCTTAAAACATCCTCATATTGTTCAAGTTCAAAATACTTAAAAAATCCACCAGCATTATTTTCATTATATTTTTCTTTCACATCTTTTTCTTTTGAAATTCCTGATTTATCATAAAATAAAACCTTTTTCATCCTTGGCAAAACTACTGAATAAAAATGCTCTCCCATTTCAATTCCAATCCATTTTCTTTTAAGTTTATGGGCTACTGCAATTGTTGTTCCACTTCCTAAAAAGAAATCCATAACTAAATCGCCTTCATTGGAGGTTGATTCTATGACGCGCTTGAGAAGGATTTCGGAATTCCTCGTTTGAAATTCCCAAGGTTTTTCGTATCCTGGTATATCTGTCCAATTAGAAGTGAGGTTTTCTTTATCAACTAATACTAATAATTTCCCATTTTCGACTTTTAATCTTCCTTCTTTATACATCTCTTGAGCAATTTCATTGCCAACAAACCAACTATATCCTTCAGGAGGATAAAATTCTTGTCCTTCTAAAATAATAGGTTTCCCTGTAGGACCGCCTTTATTATATTTTATTCTCATTTCATACCAAGTAGGTTCTCGCTCTCTCCATAGTCTATTGAATAGTATTTTTTCAGCAATTTTTGTAAACCAAATTAAACTTTCAGTGCCTACTTCATAATTATTTTCGGCTCTTCGCGAATATCCAATAGTTCTATTCACTACTATTTCATTCCTAAAATTCTCCTCTCCAAAAATTTCATTCATTAAAAGTCTTACATACATATTGCCGTTATAATCGCATCTTGTAAAAATACTTCCTTTTTCGTTTAATAAATCTTTTGCCAATTGAAGCCGATTTTCTAATAAAGTAATCCAGCTTGAATCTTTGTATTTGACATTGTAAAGATAATCAGCATCCTGTTCTTTGTTAAAAGGCGGGTCTATATAAATTGTTTGCACTTTTTCTCTAAATTTAGGAAGGATTGTATTTAATGCCTGGTAGTTTTCTGATTTTATTAGCCAGCCGTCTAAAGATTGGTCTAAATCGTCAAATAAAGATAAAATTTCCAGTTCTAAATCTTTAAAATACTTAGTATCAATTGGTAAATGCAAATACTCGGATTGAGATTGCTTCGCTGCGCTCGCAATGACAGTATGATCAAAATTTTCATCTAAAATTCCCAATTCTTTCCATTCTTTTATTTGGTCTTTGAAGTTTTTATGTTTTTGAATCTTCTCAATAATCTTAAAGCCATTCTTTTTAGCAATTCTATCCAAAGTTATCACATAATTAGAATTCAAAACAAATTTTGGTTTATTCCAGATTTTTACCAGCTCATCTTCAAATTGAGAAATAAAATCAATGATTTTGAAAGCAATATTTTTTAATATCTGAAGCTGGTCAATTCTTTCTTTGGACCATTCGGTTTCTTCAGAGTAAATATACTGATAAAGCCAGATTTTAAATTGTTCTTGTAAAAATTCTTTAGCGTTTTTATTAATAAAATAATCTACTTCTGATTGAGCCTCAAAAGTAGAAAAGGCTTTGTCTAAAATTTCATCAGTGATCTTTATTCCGTTTTGTTTTAATTTCTTTTTAATCTCATCGTAATTAGTTCGCCTTCCCCTTTCCGAATAAAAAACATCAAAGAAAACAGAATTATCTTGAGAAACCTTTTTTAGTTCATAAACTAAACTTCTTTTTTCATTGGCTTTTTTATATTCTAAATTAGATACATCAAAGAAAAATTGATGGGTTCGGTTTTTATCTTCAATCTCAATTTTTAAGTTTTTAAAGATTCTGTCACTTTTAACATAATAAAGCATTCTCGTTTTCCAGAATAATATCACATCTTTATCATCAGTATAAACTTTGTCGTAGACATTTTGGAAAAATGGGGTGTAGTTAAAATAAATAGAGCCGGATTTAGTAAAATACCGATTAAAAAATGAATAAAGTTTATCAAATAACTCTTCTCTGAATGTTGGATATTCTCCTAAAGCCTTTTTTATGTCTTTTTCTAAATGCTCTCTAATTTTTGAATAATAAGAAGATTTAATTCGCATTAAATTAACAAACCCACCCTCACCTTCAATTTTAGCCCCTATAAATAAATCCTCTAACGCTTTATAAAATTTTTCTTCTTTTGTCATATCCTACTAATTATGATTATTAACCATTAAAGTCAAGGTTCTTCTCCGGCAATGCCAGCTGCCGGTACCGGGGATAGGTTTTTTCAAATAGCTCAAAAAGACGACGGGCAAGGTCAGGATATCGGGCATTGAGCAGTAAGCAATACAATTGTCTTTGCTGCTCCTGTAAATCCGATTCAAATTGTAAGGCGGTGGCGGTTAACTGGCGAGTGAACTCAATTGCCCAGAGCCGGGTTTGATAATCAAGGTTTTCCACCTTCAGTTCCTGGTTGATTTTGTTGAAAATCACCGCCGCCGTGCCGGCAATTCTTCTTGCCTGCTCAATTTCTGCCCGCTGTTTTTCTAAAGCCAGCCTTTTTTCTGCCCGGATCGGTGCGGCTAAAGGAAGGCTCTTTAACTCCGATATCAAAAGTAACCTGCTCAAGTCCGCTGTTATCAGCCCCTGGTTTGCAACCTCAAGGTAAAGGTTTTTAATTTCCTGCTCAATCAGGTCAATACCGGCTAAACCCCGGTGCTCTTCAGCTAAACGGTTGCGTGCCCGGGCCAAAAGTTGACGGCGTCGGTCTTCCTGATTATGGGTGCCGAGATAGATGTTGAAAATTTTTCTGCCATACCGGCAGAGTTCGGCAAGTTCCTCGGGTTGATAATCTTTTGCTTCGGGTGCGGTGATAAACCGGTAAAGTGTATCCTCCAACCGGATGCGGAAAAGCCGGTTCTTAATCATCCTTTGAACCCGTTCCAGCCGCTGATTTACGCTCTGACCCGGCAGAGTTTTGCTCAGGCGCTGGTCAATCTGTCGAATTTCGGTTTTCAATGGCTCAGCCAGGTTTTCGGTCATCAATTGTACCTGGTCTTTGGTTACTGCCTGGGACTTTACCTGTGCTGACTGGTTTAGCAGGTCGCTTAATTCGTTAAATGTTGCATTGCAGGCGGTTAGATAATTCGCAACCGTGATGACGGTCGGGTTTTTGATCTTGCCAGTTTCCAGACGGTGAAGCAAAACATAGTAGCCCGGTGCATCCGGCGCAATTTTCTCTGCCAGTTCTTTTAAGGTAAGTTTTGCCTTTTTTCTTAGCTCGCGCAGCCGCTTACCAAGTTTGCGCGCAAAATCTGCCGGGATTCTTTTTTTTGCCATAGAAAAAATTTAACCTGTAGGTTAAAAAATTCAAATCCGGCTTAATCAAAATAGCCAATTGAAATTCAATAATTTACAGCACTGCTCACCATTTTTAGACCCCGTCCCCGGAACCGTCCCCCTCACCGTTTTCAAAATGCTCTAATCTGCGGTATTGTAGACGGCTCTAAAATGAGTATTCACTTCTGTCTTCGCACCGGTTCGGTTCAGCGCACCGGGGTGGGTTTTAAGAAAGGTGGTGTGGATGGTGCTGATTGTCCTTCCGCTGATGCTCTAAAGAGTGGTTAAGGCTAAGGTTCCCGGGTAAGAGATAGGAATTGCCCGCCTGACCATCATCTCGACCGTTCAGGGCAGGATTTTGCCCGGGTTTAGGATATTTTCCGGGTCAAGCGCCTTTTTGAGTTTTCTCATCAAGTTGATTTCGGCTGGGGTTAAACCTTTTTTGAGCAAATGCTTTTTCAGCGCACCGATGCCATGTTCAGCTGAAATCTGACCTCCCACCTGCACCACAAAATCAATCAACCGGTCAATTGCAACCTCGATCCGTTTTCGCCATTCGCTTTGGTCTTCATCTGTCCGGCAGAAGTCGGTATGGATGTTGCCATCACCGATATGGCCAAAAGGAATAATCAGCAGGTTGAGCTCTTTGCCCAACCGGTTGATAAACTCCACGGTTAGCGGCAACTGGCTGAGCGGAACCACAATGTCTTCGGCAACAACTTCAGGATAGATTTTTTTCAGGGTTTTGGCAATTGAACGCCGAAACGCCCAGAGCCGTGACTGCGTAGCCTCATCCTCGGCAATAAGTGGCTCCCACGCACCCAGTCTGGTTGCCATTTCACCAAGTTGAAACGCATCCTCCAGAACCGCATTGCGGTCATTACCCTCAAGTTCCACCAAAATTTGAACTGCCGCATCTGGCAAGGGCAGATTTTCACCACCGGCTTGGGCGCAGACCGTTGTCCCTTTCTGTTCCATAAATTCAATTACCGCGGGCAGAATTCTTTTGTCCTGGACCAGCTGGAGCACCAGTTCCACTCCGTTTTCAAGTGCTGGAAACGGAATTAAAAGGTCAATCTGATACCTGGGTTTGGGCACCAATCGTAATGTGATTTCGGTAATCACCGCCAGCGTTCCTTCCGAGCCGATGATGATTTTGTTTAAGTCGTAGCCGGTGGCGTTCTTGCGCAGTTTGCCCCCATAATTGATAATTGAACCATCAGCCAGCACCGCCTGAATTCCGGTGACATAATCACCGGTGACCCCGTATTTGAACGCCCGGGCACCACCCGCATTGGTGGCAACATTGCCCCCGATTGAACAGTCATCAAGCGAAGCCGGGTCAACCGGGTAATAAAGCCTGTTTTCCAGACAGGTTTTTTGCAATCTGCCCGTGTTTACGCCGGGCTGGGTCCTGACCATCAGGTTCCGGGAGTCAATTTCAATTATATTGTTCATCAGTTCCAGTGATAACAAAATTCCGCCATAGAGCGGGATTGAGCCGCCGGCAAGGCCCGTACCCAAACCACGTGGGGTGAGCGGAATCTGTTCGCTATGGGCAAGTTTTAAAACCCGGGCAATTTCTTCAGCATTACGGGGTAAAACCACCACCCCGGGTAAAACCGGCGGATGCGCACTTTCGTCCCGGCAGTAGTTCTGCAGTTTTTCCTCGTCAGTCAGAACCCGTGCCGGCGTGCAGATCTCCTTTAATCCGGAGATAATTCCCGGCGTGACTTTTTTCAGTTTGATTTCAGGCGCCGCCTTGTTCGTTATTTCAGCAGTTCCTCAATCTTATTTGCCAGCACCGGTTCGGGCAAAGCACCGATTACCCGGTCAACCTCTTTACCATTCTTGAAGAAAATCAGGGTGGGAATGCTCATTATTCCAAATTTGCCCGCCACCCCGGGATTTTCATCAACATTAACCTTGCCAACCTTGAGTTTATCAGCATACTTTGCTGCCAGCCTGTCAACCACCGGCGCCAGCATCCGGCAGGGCCCGCACCAGGGCGCCCAGAAATCCACGAGCACCGGCACGGTTGAATCGTTGACCTCGGTGTCAAACGTGGTATCGCTTAACTCCAATACCTTTTTTTCTGCCATAAATCCTCCATTTGTTTATTATATTAGACTTTATTTTAGCGGACACGGTTCCGAATGGTAATATCACCATTACTGTTTGTAATCGTAACACTGGAGGCGCCCGAACCAATCGTTGCCCGAACCCGGGTTTGAGATTGCTCCTGATACTCAACATAAAAGCCACTGATGACTATCGTTCCTTTACTCGTGGTGGCGGTAATCCGGCAGGAAACATCGGCGGGCAGACGCAAAATCACCTTGCCATTACTTGTATTCAGAACCGCACTTTTCACCGCCGGTAGACTGGCTAAATCGCAGTCAATATCCCCATTACTGGTGTTGATCACAATCCCACCCGAATGCACCTGAACCGTCACATCCCCATTAGTTGTGCTAATCAGCGCATCGCCACCTGTGCCGGTAAGTATCACCGGCCCGTTACTCGTGCTCACCGCCAGCCCGGCACCCATTCCGGCAACCGTTACCTTGCCATTACTGGTAATGAGGCTCAGTTCTGCCCCGGACGGTAATGTGCCCTCAATCAATCCGCCCTGGGGCACTGAACTAACCGGAAATCCCAACTTCAACGACCAGCAATTTGCCGCAAGCGAATCTTCAATTGTAATCTGATTTAACCGCTGTTCGGCATCATCTTTGTTTTTGCCATAAGCATAGCGGGTAATTTTAACACTGCCCGCGGTGTCCGCACCGGCGTTAATCGTTACTGCCCCGTTTTTTGTTTCCAGCTCCACCCGCTGAAAACTGCCCCCGGAACGGGTAAATATCTTAACATCTTCAGCCCGGTAAGTATAAAGACAGGCAATTAGTGCCAGCAGCCCTGAAAAAATTAGCAAGTAAATCAACCGCTTCATCTAATGCCTCGACAGCTGCCTTTATTCATTGCTCTTCAGTCCTGACCTCGGGTGCTGGAATTATGGTTATGCCCAGCGAACCCCAGTACCCTTGAATCCGGCTGTTTGGTGTGCCGAGCACCGATCTTCCGTTGCTCAAATGCCAGTTAAGTTCAAAAGGTGAATAAAGATAACCCGCACGGACCGCCAATCCGTAGCGACCAGCCTGGGTCGGTAGCGTAAAGGCAAGTTCCAGTGCTGCCAGCCCGGCCGGTTTCAGCCCGGGTGAGATACTGACCGAACCTCCTGAAGACCTAAGCAGGGTATCAAACTGAACATCGCCGGAGACCTGCCGGAACTGAAAAGCCGGTTGAACCGCACCGATGCCGACCATCGGTATGATGTTCAAAAAATTAAACACCGGCACCTTGAACCCCGCTTCGCCCATAATTCCCCAGGTTTCGGTGTATATCTGAAATGAGTCATTGCTCACCCGGTCTTTGGTGCGAAAATAAAGCGGACCAAACAGAATATTTTTGCTCACCAGTGAACGCAATTCCAGACCCCAGCCATAAAGCCTTTTATTAACCAGCGGCAGGTTGTGTTCGGCAAATTTGGCATTAAATCCGGCTATGTCATGCTCAAAAGCACAGCCAAAAGGAATCAACCAGCCTTCTGGCTCCTGTGCCTGCCCCGGCACGAGTAACATCAGCATCAAAAATAAAATTAGCGACCGCTTCATTAAAAATAGTATAGGTATTTAACATCGGCAAGTCAAATCCACTTTTGCTGCCTTTTATTTGAACATCATTGCTAATTCTATTCTCAAAATTACCGCTTTCTCTCTTTCCTTCTTACCGCCGTCCTGTTAAAATGCGAAGCAAGATAATTGGGCTGGACGCTGACTGAAAATTCAATAGCCGGTTTGACTTTCAGGTTAATTCTGATAAAGTTTTTAGGTGGCGCATTCCTGGAGGTCAAAAATGAAACTACGCTGGCTATTATTTTTAATTCTGACCGGTTTGTTTTTCTGTGGTAAACCGCAAATAAGCTGGCAAACCCGGATTGATACCGGCACCGACGAATCCACGGTAAAACTGCTGAACACCGCGGACCAACTCATCCTTGTTGCCAATCAGGGGAAAAAGGAACAGGGCAGGGTTGTCTGGCTGGTCCAATATCTTGACCACCAGGGCAGGCTGTTGAAACGTTCAACCTATGCCGAAGCCAGTCTCAACATCGCCCGCGATGCCTGTCGGGACGAATCAGCACATCTTTACCTCTGCGGTTATACCCGGCTTCATGACACCACCATCTGTTTGATTGTTAAAATCAATCCTGCCGGCAAAACGGTCTGGAAAAAAGGGCTCGCATTCGGCGCTGCGACCTGGGCAAACGGCATCAGTGTGGTTGATAACGGAATTGCGATTACCGGCGGAATGGAAACTCCTGAGGGCAACGACCTGTTTGTTGCCCGGATTGATGCTGAGGGCAAAACGGTCTGGAGCCGTAATTATCACCTCGCTGAACCCGCTGAGGGCTGGAAAATCAAAGCCGATTCCCGGGGCAATCTGGTCGTTCTCGGCAGGTATTGTTCAGGACCGGACATCCTGTTGATGCAAATTAAACCAAACGGCGATACCGCCTGGACCCGTCGTTATGATTCCGGAGGCAGCGATGAACCCGGTAATCTAATAATTGACCGGTTTGATAATATCATTGCCGTGAATACCGCCCATCTTGCCGATTCCACTCGCTGCGTAATTCTTGAATACACCGCTGACGGTGGGGCGGTCCGCAAGGTCGCTTACGGTGAAAACGCCCAGGCAGAAGGTGCTGACCTCAATATCAATGATGATGGCACAATTGTTATCGCCGGCACGCTTTTGAACCCGAAGGGAAAACAACCGCTGGTATTTGAATATCTGCCCAATGCCACCGCCATCTGGGAAAGGCAGTTAAATCTGGGCTCAGCCGCTGAAGGTAAATCACTTTTGTTCCAGGACGGCATTGTCGTTGCGGCTGATGTTGCCGGTCAGAATACCGATATTATTGTTCTGAAACTGAACTGGCAGAAAAATAGCCCAGCAGTAAGCAAATAAATTGCTCCTGCCCGGAGCCACAATTATCAGCAATCCACTTTTGCCGGTACGGATTTTGACTTGTGAAACTCGTTTTATAAAATTCTGTCAATGAAACTGACGGTTAACGCCACCCGGATGGAGTTGATGCGCCTGCGCCGCCGGCTGGCTATTGCCCGACGCGGACACAAACTGCTTAAAGACAAACAGCAGGAACTTATGCGCCGGCTGCTGGAACTGGCTAATGAAATTCGCTCCCACCGCCAGCGGGTTCAACAGGAAACACGGAGTATTCTCACCCGCTTTGCCCTTGCCCGCGCTGCCTATCCTGTGCAGTTCCTGAATGAGGCGGTGATGGTCCCGAGCCGGCAGGTGCAGATTGAGATTACCACCCGAACGATTTTGAATATCAAGGTGCCGGTATTTAACAAGCAGATTAGCGGCAACCTGCGCTGTTATGGTTTTGCTAAAACCTCGGGCGAACTGGATCTGGCATTACTCAGCCTTGACCGTTTGCTGGACTCGCTACTCGTCCTGGCAGAAAAGGAAAAGGCGCTGGAAATTCTGGCTACCGAACTGGAACGAACCCGGCGCCGGGTCAACGCCCTGGAATTTGTGTTAATCCCTTCACTTGCCGAGGCGGTCCGACTCATCACCTTCCGCCTTGCCGAAGCTGAGCGTCAGGAACTGACCCGGCTGATGCGGATTAAGGAAATTGTCCGCGGTGGGGAGTCCCGTGGCTAAACGCCGTTCTGCCCGGCTACTGTTTGTTTTATGGATAATCATTACCGTCGTTGCCCTTTTAATTCCAACCGGTAAACCCCATCGGCTGCTTCAACGCGGCCTGGACAAAACAATCCATACCTCGTTGTTTACCATAATGGGCATACTCGGTCAGGCGGCATTGCCCTGGACTTCACTTTTCATTACCGTGCCCCTGGCAACCGGCATTGAATATCTGCAACGTCTGCTCCCCACTGGCCGGGAATACAACCTAATTGACCTGCTCTCCAATTTGATTGGCATCGGACTTGGACTTATTGGCTACGAACTTTCTATCCGTTTAAAATAGCCGTGCTTAAGCATTACCGTCCCAAAGGCACCCAGGATTTCATCCCGCCCCTGAGTGAACAGAAGTTTCAGGTTGAAACAACCTTTCGCAAACTGGCAACTGTTTATGGTTATCAGGAGATTGTCACCCCAACCTTTGAACATACCGAAGTTTTTATCAAATCATCGGGCACCGCCTCAGATATCGTTACTAAGGAGATGTACACCTTTAAAGACCGCTCGGACCGCAGTTTAACCCTGAAACCCGAAGGCACACCCGGTGTTGTCCGGGCAGTACTGGAAAACCGTTTGCCATTACCCTGCCGCCTTTTTTATATCACCCCATGCTTTCGTTATAGCCGACCCCAGAAAGGCCGGTATCGGGAATTTTATCAGCTGGGAATTGAAGCCCTGGGCGAAAGCAGTCCCTTGACCGATGCCGAAGTTGTCCAGTTCGGGATGGACTTTTTCACTGCCCTCGGCATCGCCAGCTGTCTGGTCCGGATAAATTCAATTGGCTGTCGCCTTTGCCGTCCTGTTTACCGAGAAAAACTGGTTGGGTTTTTGCGGTTAAATCGGGAAAAACTCTGCCCTGACTGTCAGGAACGGATTGAACTTAACCCCCTCCGGGTTTTTGATTGTAAAAATAGCACCTGTCATACTATCCTGAACACTGCCCCGCTTGTCCGGGATCATCTCTGCGCCGAATGTTCCACCCACTTTCAGATTTTTATTAATGAACTGAACACCCGCCACATTCAATTTGAAGTTGATGACCACCTGGTGCGCGGGCTGGATTATTATAACCGGACCACTTTTGAATTCGTCTCCAATGTGCTCGGGGCCCAGAACAGTCTGGGTGGTGGTGGGCGCTACGATTATCTGATTGAAGAGTTCGGCGGACCCGCGACCCCGGCAATCGGACTGGCAATCGGGCTTGAACGGACAATGCTGACTATGCCAACTGAAAAAGAAAAACCCAGCCGCCGACCACTGGTATTTGTCATCTGGACAACCGAAACAGAAATTCCACCTGCCCGGAATCTAACCGAAAAATTGCGCTCGGCTGGTATTCCCGCCCGGATTGCCTATGAAACCCCGAAACTTAAACGGCAATTTCATCTCGCCGACACCGCCAACGCCCGCCTGGCATTAATTGTTGGCGGTGATGAAATCGCCCGTGGGGTTTACGGAATTAAAGACCTCATTACCGGTGAACAGACCGAAATTCCCGCTGACCGGTTGATTGATTATCTGAAACAGGAACTTAATATTTAATCACAGCCGGCAAGCACAAACTCGTTGATCGCAAACGCTCCGTTGCCTTCCATTATCACTGCTGCGGTCCAGCGTCCGAGCGGTGCGGGCGGTAGTTCCAGGGTCACACAGCTCTGGCCCCGGGCATTGCGCTCAACGATATGCTCTTTAACCGCTTTCAGTCCGTTAAAATCATCACTGCCGAGCAGTTCCAGTCGCGGGCTTTCCCCTCTGGGCCAGGCAACAAGATAAACCTTGAGCTCACCGCCGCCCTTTGCCTCCCATTCGTAGTCAAAAACCACCTTCCGCACTGCCCCGCGGAAAAAAGGTGCCATTACCACCGGTTTGTTTTCCGGCCTGGGCATCAGGCGGATATTAATTTCCCGGGATATCAACTGGACATAATTGACAATCGGCACATCCTCAGGCGATTCGGCGGGTGTGAATTGCGATTCCAATGCCGGTGCCGGAATAGCAGCCAGCTGCTCGTTAAACTGGCGCTCCTTCAAACTTTGAATCCAATCCTCATAATCCATTTCCCCTTTATCCCGGGCATGATGGGTGCAGACCGGAATCAAATTATCAACTGAGATTTTCCCACCTTGGGAAATGGGTTTGCGCAGGGTAAGCGTGTTATACTGACGATAACATCCCGGGGCAGAACAAACCGAGCCTTTATGAGCGATTACAATCTGTTCTATTTCCGGAGGCCATTTTGTTCCACCGATGTAGGCTAAATGGTCTTCATCCGGTGTGGGTGGATAATGTTTTGTTCGGCACTTACGACAAACGGTTTCCTCTTTGTGGCGCATCCATTCCACCGCCAATGGCTGCCCACAATTGGGACAATTATAATGCCACAGCATCCTACCTCCTTGGTAACTGCCTGATTAAATTGTGAGTTTTAGAAAACCAATGTCAAGTTTTTACTATTGGTGTAAACGTCAACCCCCGACTCCGGTGCCACTCCGCCGGATCGGCAAAATAGGCTTTCACCTCGGCGTATTCCGCATCGGTTAGAAAACTTATCTCCCGGGGAATTTTATCGGAAAGCGCAGCTTCACGGTTGGTCAGGGAATAAAGCCGAACCCCGGCACGACCCAGTTCCTCCTCGCCCCCCTGCTGCCGGTCAAAAATGACAAAACAGGCATCAACCTGGGCACCAAAACTGCGCAGCTTCTCCACCACCCGGGACTTGGTCCAGCCGTGCACCAGTGTATCGTCAACCAGCAGCACCCGTTTGCGAAACAATTGATGCGGCTTTACCCCTTCAAATGGACTGGCTTCTGGATATCTTAACTCGCGCCGGGCAAAAAACATCGGTCGGGCAAGTTTCTGGGCAAGTAATGCTGCCAGCGCAATGCTTCCCGCTTCAATCCCGCAGATTACATCAAACCGGAGATTGCGCATCAGCAGGGCACTTGCTGAAAGCACAAAATCCAAAACCGCCGGGTAATAGGAAATCCCCTTTACATCAATATAAATGGGACTGTAATTACGGTTTTCATCCACTTTGAAAAGCGGTCGCAGGTCACCTAAACTTACCTTGATTGCTCCTACCTGCCAGAAAATTGCCGCCACCGTTTCCGCCAGATTGCCCGACATCATCCCCCGGATTGCTTCCAGGTCTGGAATCACAATCCGCTGTTCCCGGAGCAGCCGGTAAACCTTACTTGCCTGTTCTTCGGGCAGTTCCACTGCCAGTCTGGTTTCTTCAAGGTCATAAACAACGTAAAATCTGCCTACCTCACCTTCTGGTCTCAGAAAGGCATAACTTTCAGCATTTGACTCCCGTTCCTGTGGTCCGAGCGCGGTGGCGGTGGGATTGACCAGTTGCTGATAAATTTTGAAAAAATCCCTGACCATCTCCCCCACCTCCCGAAATTCAAGGATAAACGGAGTTGCTGCCCTGACTACCCGACCTTCAACTTCCAGTTCGCGCAGCGGAACCTGTGACCACTTCACCGGCTTCCGGCTCCGTTAGTTGTTGAGCTGTTCTTTTTCGCCTTCAGTCTTTCCAGCCGGTTTGAATAGAAATAGTTCCACAGCGCCCGGATTTTTCGTTTGAGTTCTGCCAGCGACCCGTTGTTTTCCAGGACAAAATCGGCCTGACGCCAGTAACGGGTATCCGGACCCTGCAGTTTCAGGCGCTGCTGGACATCCTCCGGGCTTAAACCACACTTCTTCATTCTTGCAATCCGCAACTGGTCCGGCGCGGTAACCAGAATCGCAATATCCATCTGCTGATGCAGTTTCCAGGCAAACAGTAACGCCGCATCCACCACTACCAGTCCCTGACGGCACCGGGCAATTTCCTGCCGCAATTTTTTGAGTAATGGGGGATGCATTATGCTGTTGAGCTTTTTTAGAGCAGCACGGGAGGCAAATGCCTTTTTCGCCAGTGCCTTACGGTCAATCTCCCCCTGGTGATTGAGAATGTCCTTTCCGAACGCCTGAATTAGTTTCTTATATTCGGTACTGCCTTTGCTCAAAAGGCTCTTCCCGATGCTGTCGGCATCAATGATCTTTGCCCCGTAGCGCTTGAGTTCGTTGGCAACCGTTGTCTTACCCGCACCCAGATTGCCACCAATCCCAATCAGCAACCGCTCCTGCCTGAGTTGCCGGTCAAACATCAAACAACCTTTGCTTCCTCACGCAGCAGCCGGACCAGTTCTCCCACCACCTGATCTAATTCACCTTCCAGAATCCGGCCGGGTTTGCGTTCCGGTGGCAACCGATGCCCAAGACATTGCACCCGTCGGCTCAGTTGTGCCGGTTCAATGCCAAGGCTGTTTTGATCCCACACCGGAATCTCTTTTTTCTTGGCTGCCATCATCAGTTTCAGCGTCGGGTAACGGGGTTGAAATTTCCCTTTCTGAACGGTAAGCAGCCCGGGCAACTTTAGGTGAACTTTTTCCGTAGCACCTTCAATTTCCCGGTGCGCAATAATCTCTCCCTGCGCCAGTTGGTCAAGTTCCACTTCCGGGACCACTGCACAATGCGGTATATTTAGAAAATGGGCAATTGCCTGCGGCACCCAGGCCTGGTCATCATCAATCGCCTGTTTGCCGGTCAGAACCAGGTCAAACTCCATCTTCTTGACCGCTGCTGCCAGTACCCGACCGATTCCGAGCCCGTCAAGCCCTTCAAAATCACTGTCCCAGACCTGAACCGCTTCATCCAGCCCCATTGCCAGCGCCGTTCGCAGCGCCATCTTCACCCTTTCCGGACCAAGACTGATAGCGGTTATCTTGCCTTTTCCCAATGTTTCCCTAATACGCAGTGCCATCTCCAGCGCATACTCATCATAGGGGTTAATCACCCATTCCACTTCGGTGGTATCAACCTGACCGGTCTGGGTATTAATTCTGATTTTAGTTTCTGTTGACGGCACCTGTTTGATACAGCATATTATATTCATAACTTACTCCATCCATGCTTTTAAACAAAGTGAGCAGTTATGGCCTCCGAACCCGAAGGAGTTGGAGAGCGCGGCGCGGAGTTTCTGGGTCCGCGTTCCTCCTTTAACAAAGTCCAGCGTCACCCCTTCGTCCGGCTCCTCGAAATTAATTGTGGGATGCAGCTTTCCTTCATAAAGGGAAAGCACCGTTACCACAAATTCCATTGCCCCAGCCGCACCCAGGCCATGTCCGATCATTGATTTTGTGGAATTAATTGCCAACCGCTGACTGTGTTCGCCGAAGACCATATTAATTGCCTTTACCTCGGCAGCATCATTCAAAGGTGTAGAAGTCCCGTGGGCATTGATATAATCAATATCTGCAGGCTCCAAGCCGGCATCCGCCAGCGCCCGCTTCATCGCCAATGCCGCCCCTAGTGCCTCCGGGTCCGGTGCGGTAATATGATAACCGTCAGCGGTTGCTCCATAGCCGACGAGCTCGCAGTAAATTTTTGCCCCCCGTTTCCGGGCGTGTTCCAGTTCTTCAAGAATATAAATCGCACAACCTTCGGCGATGACAAATCCGTCTCGCTGGCGGTCAAAAGGTCGTGATGCCTTCTCAGGTTCAGCATTGCGTTTGGACAGAGCGCCCATATTGGCAAAAGCGGCAACGGTAAACTTGGTTATCGGCGCCTCGCTACCACCGGTAATCATCACATCGGCATCGCCACTCTGAATATGCCGGAATGCCACGCCGGTAGCATGTGCCCCGGAAGCGCAGGCTGAAACCGAACAGTAATTGGGACCACGCAAACCGTAAACGATTGAAATCTGACCGGCTGCCATATCTGGAATCATCATCGGAATCAGTAATGGAGAAACCGGCCTCGGCCCCCGGGTAAGAAAAATCTCATGCTGCTGTTCCCAGGTAGCAATTCCTCCCATCCCGGAGCCAACCACCACACCAATCCGTTCCCGGTCCTCCTGGCTGATATCAAGCCCTGAGTCCTTCAATGCCTCAATAACCGCCCAGAGGGCAAACTGCGTAAACCGGTCTGCCCGTTTTGCCAACTTCGTATCCAGCCGGTCCAGCGGATTAAAACTCTTAACCTCGGCTCCAATCTGAACCGCCAGATCTGAAGGGTCAAATGCATTGATGCGCGTAACCCCGCTTTTGCCGGCAAGCAAATTTTGCCAGTAGGTATTTACATCGTTACCCAGCGGAGTTATCGCCCCCAGACCGGTAACAACAACTCTCCGTTTTTCCCTGCTCATTTAAGCCTTCCTTCGGAACGACAAAAATGCGAACAGACGGTTTATTCCACCACCGCCTCCAATGCGGGCGGAAGTATGACAAAACGGGAAAACTCCGCGCACTCTCATCGTCATTCCGATTTTACCTGGAAAATCTACTTTGCAGAATTACCCTCAGCCGCCTTCTTCTCCGCCAGTTTCCGTTCAAGATATTCAACCGCCTTGCCCACCGTCGTTAACTGCTGAGAATCCTCATCCGGGATTTTAATTCCGAACTTATCCTCAAACGCCAGAACCAGTTCTACAATGTCCAGCGAATCTGCGCCCAAATCTTCTTGAAAACGGGCGTCCGGAGTTAGTTTGCCGGCAGCATCCGGCAGTTTTTCAGCAATAATCGCCTTTACTTCATCAATCAGTGCCATTGTTCCTCCTTGAGATAAATCTTTTTAATAATAACACTCAACTATACAAATATTACCGCTAAAGTCAAGCAACAATTACCAAAAAAGTCCTGCACTCTTAGCCGGCAACCGGGGTAAAAACAGTTTCGGCCGGTAGGAAAGATAAATTTTAAAATCACTGTCTTTATTGCCTTGATGACGGTTACGGAGTATATTTAACTAATGCTCGGCACTTTGGTCAATACGCTCACCGTTATCGTCGGTGGTCTTATCGGCGTAACTCTCCATCATCGGTTACCGGAAAAATTGAGCCGAATTGCTTTCCAGGCAATCGGCATCTTTACACTCTATCTGGGCTTCGCGATGGCACTCAAAACCCGTCAGGTTCTGATAATGATTTTTGCAATTGTCTTTGGCGCCCTTGTGGGCGAACTGGTTGACCTTGAACATCTGCTGGCGCGATTCGGTGATTGGTTAAAATCACGATTAAGAATCGGTGCCGCTCATTTTACCGAAGGAATGGTCACCGCCTTTCTGATTTTCTGTATGGGTTCAATGACCGTTCTCGGTGCGATTGAAGAAGGGATCGGAAAAACTCCTAACCTCTATTTTGCCAAGGCGTTACTTGATGGATTCGCCGCGATTGCACTCTCGGCCGGATTGGGTATCGGGGTGCTTTTCGCCGCTTTACCGTTATTCATTTATCAAACCGGTCTGACGCTCATTGCCCGATTAATGAGCAGCTGGTTGAACGATGCGCTCACGAATGAACTCACCGCAGTTGGTGGTCTGATTCTCATCGGACTGGGAATTAATCTCCTGGAAATAAAAAAGTTAAAAGTGTTAAACCTCCTGCCCGCCCTGCTTATCGCGCTGATTCTCGCCGCTATTTTTCTAAGATAATTGAGAGAAATAGGCACCCCGAGTTCTAATCCTTGACTTAGCTACCATCGGGTCTAAACTGAAAATTAATGTCCCGTCAGCTGAGTAAAGGTATCCGACGATTTGTGCGCGAGTGGGTGCCGGTAATCGTTGCGGTTTTACTGATCCGTTCCTTTTTAGTGGAAGCATTTTTGGTACCCACCGGTTCAATGGAAGACACGATTGCTGTTGGCGATTTTATGCTGGTAAATAAGTTCGTGTATGGTATTAAACTGCCCTTCAGCGACCGGACGCTGATAAAGATATCTCAACCGAAACCAGGTGATATCATCGTTTTCCGGTTTCCGGTTGACCCCGATATGCCGGTGGATTCGCTGAACCCGGGCCGATATAAACGGATATTCCCTGCCTGGTTACCACTGCTCCCATTATATTGGGATACCCAGCATAACTTTTTTACCTGGTATGTTCCGCGGAATTTCATCAAACGGTGCGTGGCAGTCGCCGGTGACACCGTGGAAATCATAAATAAGCAACTTTATGTCAATGGTAAAAAACAAGCCGCACCCTATGCCGTTCATAAATTTTATTATACCCTCCCTCCTTTGCCCAGAGAATTACAGCCTGATTTCCAGAACCTCTGGCTGAAACGCAGTTTCTACCGTTCTGAACTTTCACCTTATGTCCGGGACAATTTCGGTCCGGTGGTCGTTCCCCCAGGACATATCTTTGCAATGGGGGACAACCGGGACAACTCCGAGGATTCCCGCTTCTGGGGTCCACTGGAACTGCGCCACATTCGCGGTAAACCACTGGTGTTATACTTTTCATCCAGTGCCGCCCCCAACATTGCCCGGATTATCCTTTCCCCCTGGGCAATCAGGTTTAATCGGATTGGGAGACTGGTACGTTAACAGACAAATGGCAGGGAATGGAATCACAGTTCTTGTCCCATTTGGAGAACATTTAGACCGGCGTTTCGGTATCGTACCCTTAAAATACAATCCCGCCAGCATGGAAAAATATGTCTCCCGGATCATTAGACAGATAATTAATTCTTCCCGGCGCTACCGAAAATTGACCTTCGCCAGCATTTATTTTGGGGGCTGTGACCCCTCACTTTTAACTCTCGAGCAGTTGTACCGTATGCTTCAGGCACTTTATAATCACCTGTCCATAATACCGGAAGAACAGACGATAGTAACTTTACCGGGTGCTATTGATGCCGACAAGGCAAAAGTTCTTAAAGAACTATCATTTGACCAGATTACTATCAGGGTCCTCAACCGGCACGTTCCCACCGATGATTTTAATATTTTTCGGAAAACCGGATTTAATTCGGTCGGGTTCGAAATTTATCTTCCTGCTGATAGTAATTTTGAGCCCGAGCAACTCAAAGCACTGATGCGCTGCGAACCCGATCACCTTTACTTTCTCCCCCCGAATCTTTCCGAAATTTCCAAACAAATCCCTCCTGCATTTATTGAGTTTCTCCCCGGCCACTTCGCCCGGCCGGGTAAGGAGGGTCGTCACCTGTTAAATATCGCCCACGCCCTGAATATCACATTTGGCACCAATCAATAATTTAGCCACAACCAATCTTATTTAGTAACCGCACTGGGAAAGTCCTGTCCAGCCAATAATCTTTCTAATTAACTCTCAATAAATCAATTAGTTAACCAAACAAAACCCTGTTTTTTCTTGACATCTCTTATCTACTAATTATTTTTATTTAGTGTGTATTCGTCTGGTTTTTTCAGTTTTATTTACCGTCGCCTTAGCCAAAGGCGGTTCGGGTTCTATTGAACCCCGTTCCCATTCCAGCCCGGTTGCGGTTTTCGTTCCCCATGAGCTGTTCCGGGACGACGAGTTCGATGCGGTAGTTCGTATTCTGGAACGCGCTAAAATCCCCCTAGCCATTGTCTCAAGTGATACAACCGCGGCTCAGGGTATCGATGGTTTAACCATCAAACCCGAGCAGACATTAACTGAAATTAACCCCAATGATTTTTCTGCCCTGGTGCTGGTTGACGGTTCTGGGATTGTGGTTTACTGGAATGATTCGCTGCTGTGGCGAGTATGTGCAGAGTTTGCAGCTGCGGGACGATTTGTTGTCGGCATTGAACTCGCGCCGTTGGTTTTTGCCCGTGCCGGCCTGTTGAAAAACCGAACGGCAACAGTCTACCCGGATTTTTACTGTATCAATATGCTTAAGGAAAATGGCGCTCGACACCGATTTGAAGATGTGGTTGTTGATGGCTGTATCCTGACCGCTTCAAAAGCTGAGCATACTGGAAAAGTTATCCGCCTGCTGGTAAATTTTTTAACCAAAGGGAATTAATGAAGGCGCTGTTACAGCGAGTTACCCATGCTCGGGTTCTAATTGAAAACGAACGGGTTGGCGAAATTGGTACTGGACTGGTGGTACTACTTGGAATCGGTAAACAGGACGATGAAATTAAGGCTCAGCGACTGGCATCGAAGGTGGCGCGCTTGCGGATTTTCGATGACGAAGCAGGGAAAATGAACCGCGCGCTCCTTGATATCCGCGGTGCCGTTTTAGTTGTCTCTCAGTTCACGCTTTATGCCGATACTGAACATGGATTGCGTCCTTCTTTTTCCAATGCCTGTGAACCGGAACGAGCGGAAGTATTATATCACCGTTTCATTGATGAACTCCGGTATATTGGTGTGCACGTCGAAACCGGGAAATTCGGTGCCCGGATGGCAGTAGAACTGGTGAATAATGGGCCGGTAACGATAATGCTGGAGGAATGATAATGATTAGGAGTATGACTGGTGTAGGACGCGCGGAAGACGTTGTTCCCGGAACCGGTGCCCGGATGGCAGTAGACATCCGTTCGGTGAATCACAAGTATTTTGAATTAATACCCAAACTGCCAGCTGAACTTACCGGGTATGAACGCGATATCTACGAAATGGTGCGAAAAAAAATCCGGCGTGGTTATATTCAGTTACAGGTTACTCTCGAGGAACCAACAGCCGGCACTAACATTGCCTTTGACGCGCAGGCGGTGAAAAGCTATCTCCGCCTGACCCGTGAACTTAAACACCGCTTCAAATTGAACGGTGATATTGACATTAAGACACTTTTAACTTTGCCCGGGGTGATCACCAACCGCAAAAATAATTTCAATCATAACCGGTTGTGGCGCACCAGTCGCAAAGTCATTGCCGAAGCACTGCGTCAGTTAAACCGTATGAAGGAAATAGAAGGAGCGACACTGGTAAAGGACCTGCGGCGAAGGGTTGGCAAAATCCGGCGGGCATTAAGAGCAATTGAAAAGCGCGTCCCGAGAAGAGTAGCAGAACGCCGAGAGAACCTAAAGGAACAGTTGGAGAACATGAACATCCAGGCAAATCCGAAAAGAATTCTCGAAGAGGTTGCTTATATTACCGAACGCCTGGATATTCACGAAGAATGCGTCCGGTTACGAAGCCATTGCAGTATGTTTTTACGAGCACTGCGCAGTAGCACCACTTCTGGTAAGAAACTGGACTTCATCGCTCAGGAGATGCTCCGCGAAACCGATACCTTATCAGCCAAGGCCCGGGATGTTATCATCTCGCGCCGGGCGATTGAAATCAAGGGCGAAATTGAGAAACTTAAGGAACAGGTGCGCAATGTGGAATAAACCGCACCAGCCGTTTCTGGTGGTGTTATCTTCCCCTTCTGGTGCCGGAAAGACAACGATTTGCCGTGAGGTGGTTCGCCGTGATAAAAAAATATTCTACTCGGTATCCGCCACTACCCGTCCCCCAAGGAAAAATGAGGTTAATCGTAAAAGTTATATCTTCTTATCCGAAAAGAAGTTTCGTCAATTAGTTGCCGCCAATGAACTGCTGGAGCATGCCGAAGTCTACGGTTATCTCTACGGTACTCCTAAGAGACCGGTGCTCAAAGCATTCCGCGCCGGCCGGGATGTGATTGCCGATCTGGACATCCAGGGTATGCGTTCCTGTAAAAGAATGTTACCTGGAACCGTAAGTATCTTTATTCTTCCGCCCAGTTTTGCGGAATTGCAGCGTCGACTCACCCGTCGGGGTACCGAAGCTGATCAGGAGTTGCAACGCCGGCAGGAAGCGCTTAAAAGCGAAATTGCTTGCATTCCTGAATTTGACTACCTAGTAATCAATGATAAACTTGAAAAGGCGGTCCGGGATGTGTTGACGATCATTCGTGCAGAACGACTCCGGACCGGGCGTAAGATTCAAAAGATCCAAGGAGGATTTAATGAAGTTTGTGTCGATTGAACAGTTATGGATGGTTTATCCAAATAAATATCTGGCTTTAAACATCGCCGCACTTGAAGCGCGACGACTGATCGATGCAATCAGTCGAGATGAAATCCAATTGCCGAGTAATCCCTATGAATATGCCCTGCATCGTCTGTTGCGCGGCGAATTAAAGTATGCCCCGCTCACCGAAGCAGAACTGGAAGCATTAACCAGTGCCCGGGTTAGCGCTGAAAGCAAAAGAACCGAAGCCGACACGCTGGGGGCAACCGTCAGAAAAAAAGAACCCGGTGATAAACCAGCAGGGACACTCTCATAAACGACTTACCCGGTCATCTCGGGAAGGAGCGTGGCAAAAGTGGTTGAAGTCCTGCTTGGTGTTACTGGAAGTATCGCAGCTTACAAATCACTCGAATTACTGCGGCTCTTTCGTTCTAACGGTTGGAATGTAACTGTAATTCTAACCCGTTCCGCAGCAAAACTAATCGGAATAGAATCGTTCCGGGCTCTCAGCGGCCGGGAAGTGGCAATAGAACTTTTCCCGGGTAAACGAATACCTTCTGGTTCAATTGAACACATTGACTTGGCAACCAGACCGGACCTAACAGTAATTGCTCCGGCAACAGCCAATATAATCGGCAAACTTACTCACGGTATCGCCGATGATTTACTTTCCACAATTCTGCTTGCTATTCCTCAAGAGAAGGTACGCGCCGGCCGGGTGATTTTTGCACCGGCAATGAATAGTAATATGTGGTTTAACCCGGTAGTTCAAGAAAATGTTAAGCAACTTAGCAACCGGGGGTACCGGTTTGTCTATCCTGAATCCGGGGAACTTGCCTGTGGTGTAATCGGTACGGGGAGAATGGCACCACCGGATTTGATTTTTCAACTGTGCAAAATCAGCCTGACCCCCCTACCAAACCTAAACGGTGTCTCGATACTGATTACAGCGGGCAGGACTGAAGAACCGCTTGACCCGGTACGGGTGTTTACTAACCGCGCGACCGGACTGATGGGAACAGAAATTGCCAAAGTACTGATGACCGCGGGCGCTAATACCAAACTGGTAGCCGGTGAGGTTGCCGTGCCTCTACCACCGGGCACCATTCGGGTGCGGACTGCCGACGAAATGGCAAAAACGGTGCTAAATCTCTTACCCGAAGTTAAAATTTTAATTATGTGTGCCGCAGTTGCAGACTATCAACCAGTTCAGACATCACAGAGAAAAATTCACGAACCGAGCCTTAATATCAAATTAAAAAAGACCAAAGACATTCTCAAACTGGTTAGTGAATCACCCCATCGACCGCTCATCATCGGTTTCTCTCAGGATGATACGCTTACCCGGGCAAGAAAAAAACTCAGGGATAAAAAAATGGACCTGATTGTTGCCAATCCGATAAATACCGCTGGTGCACCTGATATTTGTCCGACTATCATCTTCGCCTCAGGCAAAACTCACCGTTTCCCGAAGATGAGCAAATCGGAATTTGCTGTCGAACTGGTGAAAATTATCGCCAACCTGTATTACCAGCAAGAAAAAAGGAGCGCTTAAAATGGCCAGTACTCCAGAGCGAGTCGAACGGAAACCGCCTCAAGCTCTTGATGCTGAAGCCGCCGTCCTGGGTGCAATTCTTACTGACCAAGAGGCATTACCCCGCGTAATAAATATCCTCAAACCCGAACATTTCTATTCGCATGCCCACCGCCTGGTTTATGAAGCCATACTCAATCTATTTGAGCATAAAAAGCCCTATGATATCATAACGGTAGCCGATGAATTACGGCGAATGAAGGAACTGGAAAGTATCGGTGGGCTGCCGTTTCTTTCCGCACTTCAAGAGACGGTTGTAACCATTGCTAACTGCGAGGAACACTCCCGACTGGTTTTGGAAAAAGCAATCCAGCGTCAGCTGATTCAAACCGCAACTGAAATCGTTCAGGATGCTTACGATGAAGGCAAAACACCTGAAGAACTGCTGGAACAGGCAGAAAGTAAAATCTTCCAGTTGCGACAGGCAGGCGAACGACGTGGTTTTACTCTTGTCCGGGAGCGACTGCTTGAGGAAATGGACCGTATTGAGCAAGCACGCACCCGAAAACAACACATCACCGGCGTGGAGACTGGCTTCGTAGAACTTGATAACCTTACCAGTGGATTCCAGGCCGGCGATTTCATTATCATCGCCGGTCGTCCAGGGATGGGAAAAACCGCTTTCGCTCTAAATATTGCTGTTAATACCAGTACGCGGGTAAGTAAACCGGTACCGGTCGCAATCTTCAGCCTGGAAATGTCCACCGAAAGCCTGATTCAACGTCTCATCTGTGCAGAGGCACGAGTTACCCTGAATCAATTACGTCGCGGTGACCTTAACAATCCGGAATATGCCCGGATCGCGGCTGCTGTGGGGCGGCTCTCTGAGGCAAAACTGTATATTGACGATTCGGCTGCCTTGAATGCTCTGGAAATCCGGGCGCGCGCACGACGTCTTAAAGCAGACCACGCGGACCTGGGATTGGTAATCATTGACTATCTGCAGTTAATGGAACCTCATACCGGCCGACGCCGAGAATACAGCCGCCAGCAGGAAATAACCGAGATCTCACGAGCCTTAAAAGCAATGGCTAAAGAACTGAATGTTCCCGTTATTGCACTTTCGCAACTCTCTCGCGCCCCGGACCGTCGAGAAGATAAAAAGCCATTACTTTCTGACCTCCGTGAATCTGGTGCACTTGAGCAAGATGCCGATGTTGTCCTTTTCCTGTATCGGAAAGCAGAGTATCTGAAAAAAGAATGGGATAATCTGTCCGAAGAGGATAAAAGGGATACTGACCTGATTATCGCCAAACATCGGAATGGCCCAACTGGTAGCATCAAACTGGTTTTCCTTTACCAGTGTATGCGTTTTGAAAATGTGGAAAAACGCTATCCTCACGAACCACAGCCGGATACCGAAAGCGGAATCGAACAGGACGCTTAAATGAGCAAAACTCACTTTGTCTGTCAAAATTGTGGTTACGAATCACCGCGCTGGCTCGGTCGCTGCCCCAACTGCGACTCTTGGAATACACTTGTAGAAGAAGACCTCCCTGCGAAAAAAAAGCTCAAGTCAAAACAGAACTTTGGTCATCATACCACTCCCCGACGGCTATCCGAACTGGCACTCAGTCGGGTAAATCGCATGAGTACCGGAATAAAGGAGCTGGACCGGGTACTCGGTGGAGGTATTGTTCCTGGGTCGCTTCTACTTTTGGGAGGAGAACCAGGTATTGGTAAATCAACCCTGCTGCTTCAAGTCTGCCAAAAAATCGTAACAAACAAGATTCCGGTACTTTATGTCACCGGCGAAGAATCCGGAGAACAAATCCGGCTGCGTGCCGATCGTCTCGGTTTATCTAATGATAATATCTATGTACTCGGTACAGTGACTCTGGACGAAATTATCTCTGGGGTAGAACAGATAAATCCCGGATTCTTAGTTATTGATTCCATTCAAACGTTGTTCAATCCGGAACTCACCAGTGCTCCCGGTAGTATTGCTCAAGTCCGGGAATGCACCGCCAAACTATTGCGATTGGCAAAAATATACCGGATTACCATATTTATCATCGGCCATGTAACTAAGTTTGGTGTAATTGCCGGTCCAAAAACGCTTGAGCACATGGTAGATACTGTTCTTTATTTTGAGGGTGAAGCTGGCCAGAACTACCGAATAATCCGCACCGTTAAAAACCGCTATGGGCCAACCAATGAAATCGGAGTATTCGAAATGACCGATGTCGGACTGATGGAAGTTCCTAACCCCTCGGAATTCTTCCTCTCTGGCAGAGAGGTTGATGTCTCAGGCTCCGCGGTTGTCGTCACCCTTGAAGGAACTCGTCCATTGTTAGTTGAAATCCAGGCACTCGCGGCACCAACCCCTTTCCCACTTCCCCAAAGAGTAGCAACTGGATTTGACTTACGACGGCTCGCACTTCTCCTTGGCATTCTGGAACGCCGTGCTGGGATCAGTACCGGAAACCGTGATATATTCCTTAATGTTGCCGGCGGTTTAAAACTCTCCGAACCGGCAGTTGACCTTGGCGTTATCTGTGCACTGGCATCCGCCGTGCGTAACTCACCACTACCCGTAGATACAGTTCTTATCGGCGAAGTTGGCTTAGCTGGAGAAATCAGATCCGTGAGCCAAACAGATGCGCGGCTCAATGAGGCACAAAGACTTGGATTTCAGCGGGCACTTGTGCCCCAATCCAGCTGCTTGAAAATTAGAAAATCCAGCATACAGCTCGTGCCAGTTGACACCGTTAATGCCGCGCTTAAAAAGCTGGGACTGAAAAAATGAAAGATACATTTGGAGGCTTTTATGCTCTTTCAAAAAGCAAAAATTTTTATCATCGACCTCGATACATTGTCCGATCCCAGAATAATCAAATTTTTCCAACTTGGACTTTTAAACGGCAAACTGCTTTTACCTGAACCAATATCCACCAAAGAATCGGACTATGCAATCCAACGGGCAAAAGAGCATATCGAACAACTTAAACTGATTCGAGGACTTAAATTAAAAATAATACCAATGCCCACTTTAAACGATGTATTGAAAATTGCCAATAAATACCGCGCCATATTGCTAACCATTCATTCAGAATTAAAAACATCGACAAATAGTCATCCGGTGATTACTACTGCAGAACTTTTTGAACTATTCCGCCCTTCATACCTTCCGGGTACAATTCTAAAAGTTAAAATAACAAAACGCGGTAAGGAACGAAATGAAGGCATCGGCTATCTTGATGGCGGTATAAAAGTTGTCGTGGAAAATGGCGGTAATGCTGTTGGACGAGAAATCGAGGTGATAATTCAGGGGAGTATTGATACTGATGTTGGCCAGGTAGTATTTGCAAAACCAAGGTTTGTCGAACTACAGTAATGTATTTGTCAGTAAGGGAAATTTTGATTCTTATGGAATCCTATTTAGTATTTAATCTTAAGAAAGCATAAAATGATTAAACTTGAACGGGTTATTCAGCCAAATCTGGCATTAGATATTGATGAGCCGATAAGTCCGGAAGAAATCTTCCACCTGATTGCCCAACAACTGGTAAAAGCCGATATTGCGGTCGAGGAAAAAGCGGTTGTTCAACAATTAAAGGACCGGGAAAATCTTGGTTCTACCGGCGTTGGTTATGGTATTGCCATCCCTCATATTATAAGTCAAATCATAAAACAGCCCGCTGCAGTTGTAGTTCGATTAAAACGGCCGGTCAACTGGAATGCAATTGATAATGAACCGGTGAGACTGATAGTATGTCTGGTAGCACCGGAAGCGGACCGTAATCTTTATCTTTCTTTGCTTGCTGAAATTGCCCGTAGTCTCAACACACCTCAGCTTCGCAGCGCTGCCCTTAAAGCCTCAGACGCTACTACTGCTGCCAGAATAATCGCTAATCCGCCTCGGCAAAACTTTTTTAAACGCAACCGACGACTGTTGCTATTCTTCGGAATCATTATTAGTGTTTTTATCGGCACCCGTATCCTCGCTCCTTTTATTCAGTTGCCTGCCCATGGTATCTATCAAGAACTTGGTTATCTGCACTTTAATGAACCAATCTGGCTTTTTCGTCAGCAACTGACCATTACCCTCTTTCTCGCAATGGTTGTTGGTACACTCCTTTTCTGGCGTTTCCGGGTTGCAATTGCTGCCGCTGCCCTGGGAACACTACTGATTACCGGGGTGATGGACCTGGAACACACGGTTAAATTCATGTCAATTCCCACTATCCTCTTCATTATGGCAATGATGGTCATTGTACGCTGGCTACAGAATATCGGCGTTTTCCGCTTTGTTGTTGTTAAAGCGATTGAAAGAGTTAAAGGTATCCCCTGGTTATTACTCCTGTTATTAATGGGTTTTTCAGTTATTCTGGGAGGATTTGCGGACGAAGTGTCTGCTATTCTCGTAACCTTTGGTCTGGCACTCGAAGTTTCACGTCGTACAAAAGCACCACTAATCCCCTTCTTACTTTCGCTAGTATTTGCCACTAATGTTGGTTCAGCCCTGACACTAGCGGGGAACCCAATTGGTGTTTATATCGCCTTTGCCGGTGGCTTATCATTTGAAGATTTTTTACGCTGGGCAACCCCCATTTCCGCCATCACTGCGATTATTATTGCTCTGTTGTGTTTGCTCCTTTACCGGCGCCATTTCTTCGGTGTCCGCTATCACCTTGACGCGCGCGAGCTGGAAAAAACATCTGGCACCATTGATCCGGTAAAAATGCGAGTTGGTATCATAACTTTCATTGTCGTAGTCATTTTAATTGCCCTGCACCGGCGCCTTGAGATCTTGTTAGGATTGAGTGATGGCACCGCCTTAGTGGCGAGTGCACTGGCAGTTACTGGTTTTATTGTCTTTTATGAACAAGAAAAAGGTCGGGTACTGGTTGAACGGGGTATTGACTGGTGGACTTTGCTATTCTTTATGTTTCTCTTTGCCAATGCTGCCTGTCTGGAATACACCGGAGTTACAACTAAATTAGGCTACCTACTCCTGCAATTTGCCGAAAAGACTGCTGGTAAAAGCGGAAATCTCGCCCAGCCTGCCACCATTATCTTTTTATGGTTTTCCGGCATGAGCTCAGGGTTCGTTGACAATCTACCGATTATCGCTGCATTGTCACCGGTAGTCAAGGATCTTATTCGCATCGGACTACCCCATGCTTCCATATTATGGTGGGCATTGCTCTTTGGCGGATGCTTTGGCGGAAACCTGACCGTTATTGGCTCTACCGCCAACTTGGTAGCCGTAGGTGCATTTGAACGTGCCAGCGGCCGGCATATCCGATTTCGGGAATGGTTCTTTTTAGGGGCAATTGTTACTGTCACGTCTCTTGTTATTGCTACCATCGCATTGTTAATTCAGATAAACATGGCACACTGACAAAAGGAGGAACAAAAATGTTTGAACGTATCCTTTATATTATCAGTGAAAAACAAGAAGAAAAGGAAACTGTTTTGAACTTCGCCCGCTCTCATAATAGCACAGTGGTTTTATCAGGAGTAAATCCGCTTGACGGGTGTCCGCCGCCGCGTACAGAAGGCGTTACCCGTCAAGCAGTTCGGGCTGAAGACCACGAGCGCCGTTGCTGGCAGAATATTTACCGGATTGAGGAAGAGTTTAAACAGTCCGGGATCCGGGCATCGGTGATTGCCAACCTAACTACCATTGATAATCTTCAATTTCTTGCCAGTAGCATACGCTGCGATATTATTATTTTGCCAGTTAGTATCCTTGCCGACAACGACTATCACCTTCCCGAAGAACTGCTGCCCAATTTACCATGCCCCCTACTCCTGATAAACAATCATTAATTGAGATGCTTTCAAAATATCTTCGGCCGGATTTAATAATAGATTTAGAACAAGCAGATTCCCCAAAAACAGTCTTCCAGATTGCTGCCAGTCGAATGGCACAAGCTGGCGTTAGTCCTGACACCATTGTTAAACAACTCCTCGACCGTGAACATGTAGGTTCAACCGGCCTTGGTAATGGTGTTGCCATTCCCCATGCACTAGTAACTGGAAACCTTACCGCGCCGCTAATTGCACTTGTGCGGTTGCGCAAAGGTGTTGACTGGCAAGCAGTCGACTCCCAGCCGGTGCGATTAGTCTGCATTATTATCGCTCCAACACAACTCCGTAATGAATATCTTCAACTTCTTGCGGAAGTTGCCCGCATATTTCACAATGCCCATCGCCGCCGGCAACTGCTCAAAGCCCGCACCACTGATAAGATTTTCTATTATCTAACCACGGAAACCCGACCCGGAATATTTCAGCGTTATAAAACATTGCTGCTGCTATTACTGGCGGTCTTGGGTACTTTCTGCCTCGGACGGATATTCTTCCCCTTATTACAATTACCCGCATCCGGAATATATGAAAAACTTGGTTTAATTAAGTTTAATTCTGAACCCTGGCTATCCCGTCAGGCACTAACGGCCGCTATTTTTGTCGGCATGATTATTGGTACAATGCTTTTCTGGCGGTTTCGAGTTGCATTGTCGGCAGTCAGTATTGCACTGCTGCTCTTTCTCCGGGTGATGAATATTGAACTCGCAGTTGAATACATGTCAATTCCCACCGTAATATTTATCATGGCAATGATGGCTTTAATCAAATGGCTGGAGAACATCGGCTTTTTCCGGGTAATTGTTACCCGAGTTGCACGACAGATTGGCAACTCCCCCGGATTAATGCTCGTCATTCTGATGCTCTTCTCCACAATACTATCCGGTTTTGCTGGAGAAGTATCGGGAATTCTTGTTACCTTTGGACTGGCACTTGAACTTGCCCGTCGCAACCGAGTCTCGCCACTCCCTTATCTTCTGGCCCTGGTCTTCGCCACCAATGTGGGTTCGGCTTTAACGCTAGTCGGCAACCCAATTGGGGTCTATATTGCTTTTGCCGGTGGGTTAACATTTGAAAATTTCCTACGCTGGGCAACACCAGTATCCCTGATTACCTGCGCCGTTACGGTCACTCTCTGTTTATTACTCTTCCGGCGCCAGTTGCCCTCCAAATCAAATATTGGAGATGATATTGACATCGAGGTCAAACCGTCAGAACTACGCCTCGGCTGGATTGTATTTCTGAGTGTAATCGCATTGATTGTCCTGCACGCCCGGCTGGAACACTGGCTTGGCTTAACTGAAGGAACGATGCTTGTTGCCACACCGGTAGCTGCTCTCGCCTTTGTTATATTCACTGAACAGGAACGTGGAAAGCAATTGATTGAACGTGGTATTGACTGGTGGACAATACTGTTCTTCATGTTTCTTTTTGCCAATGCCGCTTGCTTGGAACACACTGGTGTTACCACAAAACTTGGTTATCTCTTATTAACGATTGCGAGAAAATTACCGTTTACCAGCTGGATTGGTCCCGCTGGACTTACTGGCTCCAGTATGATATTACTACTTTGGTTTTCTGGTATAACCTCGGGGTTTGTTGACAATATGCCCATTGTAGCCGCGCTTGTTCCAATTGTTAAAACACTGGTGCAACTTGGATTACCGCACAGTTCAATTCTCTGGTGGAGCCTTCTGATTGGTGGTTGCTATGGTGGCAATCTAACAATGATCGGCTCAAGTGCTAACCTTGTGGCAATCGGCACATACGAAAAATCCACCGGCCAGTCAATTAATTTCGGTCAATGGCTTAAAACCGGAATTATTGTCACATTGATTACCCTCGCAATTGCTACAGTAATCTTGCTAATCCAGCTTCCTCTTGCTCCCTGACCATTAATTTCATGCAGGAGAAACATCGCCAATCTGCTGGTAAATTAAAAAACATTAGTATCCAGCTGCTCCCGGCTCTAATCGCATTATTAATACGGCTGTGGTTCATTATGGAAATGCGTCACCATCCCTTTTCTACCTTCACACCTCAGGTAGTTGATGCTTGGACTTACCATCGCTGGGCGTTGGAAATCATTCAAGACAATTTCTGGGGAAAGGAGGTATTCTTCCTCCGTCCAATTTACCCGTATCTCCTCGCGCTCATCTACACCATTTTTGGTCCCAATATAATTGCTGTTCAGATTTTTCAAGCCCTTCTTGCGTCGATATCCTGTTATCTGCTTTTTCAGATTGCCAAACGGTTATTCAACCAGCAAGTTGCCTTAATTGCAAGCATTGGCTTTGGTCTATGCGGAACCCTGGTATTTTACACTGGCACTCTTCTCTATGTTGAAATAACTACATTTCTCAGCCTCTTGGTTCTGTATCTATTACTAACTGCTGGTGAAAAATGGTGGAAATATTCTCTAGCCGGGTTAGGATATGGACTCTTTGTTGTCTGCCGACCCGAAATGCTTGTTCTACTGCTACCACTTATCTTCTGGTTAAGAAAAATTCGGGAAACAAAACCCCGCCAATTGCTCAACTTTTTAATCATTAGTTTGATGGTGATTCTCAGTGTTCCGGTTCGCAATTATATTATTGCTCGTGATCCGGTGCTATTTACCGCCCACTCCGGAATTAATTTCTACTTCGGGAATAACCCAAATGCTGATGGTACATGGCAACCAGTCTCGGAACTGAACCCGGGCATTGGTTTTTCCCATCTTCGTCTTAAACACCTGGCAAAATTTGTCAATGGCAAACAACTCAGTTGGTCACAAGCTTCATTTTATTGGACAAAAAAGGGCATTGAATTTATTTTTTCACATCCAGTTCAGTATTTAAAACTGACCGGCCGTAAGCTCGCACTTTTCTTTGCCAGTTACGAAATTCCCAATAATTACTACCCCGAAACCGTACGCCCTTCATCGCGGGCTTTAAAAATCGCATTTGTTAATTTTGGTATGGTTATCAGCCTCGCCTTACTCGGAATTATTTTCTCCTGGAAAACAAAGCGCCAACTGTTACCTGTTTACTTATTTATTGGTGGCTATCTGCTATCGTCATTGCTATTTTATGTCCTTTCCCGCCTCCGGGCCCCGGTATTACCTTTCCTTTTAATCATCGCATCCATTAGTATTTTCAGCTTCTACCAGCTTTTCCGACAACGAAAATTCGCGTTGCTCCTGCTGGGAGTAATTGTTACCACATTGATTTATTGGGGAACAAAACTCATTCCCGTAAACCATAGAATTTACTCCGCCCAAGCTTGGACTCAACTTGGCAATGTTTATTTAGAACAGAAAAAACCCGAACAGGCAATTTTTAGTCTAAATACCGCCCTACATTATAATCCCGCAGATTACTCAGCTCGTTACAGTCTGATACAGCTTTATGCTGGAATGCGTAGAATCGCTGAAGCCCAAAAAGAATTTCAGCAGCTACAGGCAATTGCGGACAACACCCCTGCTGCTCAGCTAATCCTTCATCTTTCAGCTGCCCGAATCGCCATTGCCGAACGGCATTTTACTACCGCGCTCCAGCATTACAAAGCAGCATTAATACTTGATCCATATAACCCCGAAACCTATTATCTAATGGGTCTAGTCTTTATTAGCATTGGCAACCTGGTTGAAGCCCAAAAATGTTTATCTTTTACTTTAGAACTTGATCAGAACCATGATGCCGCTCGCTCTGCATTACTCTATATTCAGCACTTCCAGTGATGCTATTATTTTTGCTTGACTTGCGCTTAACCGTTGTTATAAACAAACCGTGCCATTGATACTACCGCAAAATAACTGGCAATTACCTGTTTCCGAATCCACGGCAATTACCGAACTTGCATGTGCTACTGGTCTGCCAATTTTAATCGCCACACTCCTTTATAACCGCGGCTGTAAAACACCGGCAGATTGTGAAGCTTTTCTTAATCCTTCTCCTGCCCGCCTGCACCGCCCGGATACGCTGCCAGACATTAACCTCGCAACAGAAAGAATATTGGATGCTGTAAAGAACAAAGAGCCCATTCTTGTGTACGGTGACTACGACGTTGATGGAATTTGTGGTACCGCAATTCTAGTTACAACTTTGAAGCAAATCGGCGCTTTGGTAAACTACTACCTCCCCCACCGTCATACAGAAGGTTATGGGGTTTCGCGTGCCGGAGTGGAATTTGCTATAAAAAATCACTTTCGTGTAATGATTACTAATGATTGTGGCTCAACGGATATTGAGAATTTGAGCCACGCATACCGGGCGGGTATTGATGTCATTGTAACCGACCACCATGAACCTGGTAAACTCCATCCCCCTGCACTTGCTTTTGTTAACCCTAAACGCTCTGATTCTAATTACCCGTTTCGCGAACTTGCTGGTGCCGGTGTCGCTTTCAAACTTGCTTGGCAGCTGCTTGCATCATTAAACCGTGCCAAGGAAGAATTAATTGCGCTGCTTGACCTCGTTGGACTCGCAACAATTGCTGATATAGTTCCACTAATCGGAGAAAACCGGATCCTTGCCCGCCTTGGAATTAGTGCGCTAAACAAATCAGAACGCCCCGGATTCAGAATGTTACTCGAAGTCAGTCGCCTTCATTCAAAAAAACTTTCTCCACGCGATATTGCCTTTGCACTTGCACCGCGCATTAATGCCGCAGGCCGTGTCAGTCATGCCCGAACGGCGCTTGAACTTCTGCTAACTAACGATGAAAATACTGCCCGTAGCCTAGCCCAACAATTGGAACAACTTAACCGTATTCGCCAGCAACAGGAAGACATTATCCTCAACGAAGCTCGTCGTCTTATCGAAACTCATGCTAAATATGATAAGCGAGTATTAGTACTGGCTCAACCTCATTGGAATGAAGGGATTATTGGGATAGTGGCATCAAAGCTGGTTGACGAATTCTGGCGTCCTTGCATTTTGATCTCTTTACTTCCCGATATCGGAAAAGGTTCTGCACGTTCAGTATCAGGATTCAATCTCTATGAAGCACTAAAAAATACTAGCGAACATTTGATTAACTTCGGTGGGCATCGTTATGCTGCTGGTGTGAAAATTAAACCTGATAAAATCCCTTTATTTGAGCATTCAATTAACGAGTATGCTGCTTCACTCCCAGATTCAATTTTTCAGCCAACCTTAAAAATCGAGGCCTTAGCTGACCTTAATGAAATCACACTCCAAATAGTCAACTATCTTTCCAAACTCCAACCCTTCGGTCCGGACAATCCTGAACCAATATTCGCCTCCACTGGATTAGAGGTAGTTGGCTACCCGCGTCGCATTGGGAAAAACAAAGACCATCTCAAATTTAAAGTACGTGCGGGCAATGTTGTTCTGCCAGCAATTGCTTGGGAACGGAGTTGTGATATTATAAACCTTCAGATCGGTCAACCAGGACATCTTGATATCTGCTATACACTGACAAGTGATAATTTCAACGGAACGAAGCAGATCCGGCTCAATGTGTTGGATTTAAAAACCAATTTGACTTAAAATAAGCACTTATAGAGTTCACTACTTTACACTTGTAAAGGCAGCAAAAATCCCGATTACCAGCGGTAGTGGGCAAATGCCCGGTTGGCTTCTGCCATTTTGTGAGTATCTTCTTTTTTCTTAAATGCCGCCCCCTGCTTGCGACTGGCATCAATCAATTCATTTGCTAGCCGTTCAATCATTGTGTATTCACTGCGGGCGCGTGCTGCTTCTACTAGCCACTTAATTGCCAGCGCATCCCGACGTCGAGGCGGCACTTCCATAGGAATCTGGTAAGTAGCACCACCGACCCGACGCGGTCTTACTTCCAAAACCGGCTTTACATTATTAATAGCCTTCTGGAAAATACCATAGCCATCTTCACCAGCTTTCTTCTCCGCTAGTGCCAATGCTTCGTAAAAAATTCGCTGCGCCACAGTTTTTTTACCGTCCCACATTAATTTATTGATAAACTGAGCTACTAACACTGAGTTAAATTTGGGGTCTGGTGGCACACGATGAATCTTGTATTTCCCTCTCCTTGCCATTACTGCTCCTTATCCCGCTGACTGCTTTGGTCGCTTAACCCCATATTGACTCCTCGCCTGCTTTCTTCCCTCCACACCGCTACAGTCATAAACACCCCGAACAACATGATAACGAACACCAGGAAGGTCTTTAACCCGGCCACCTCTAACCAAAACAATCGAGTGTTCCTGAAGATTATGTCCCTCTCCTGGAATGTAAGCGGTCACCTCATATCCGGAAGTTAAGCGTACTTTACAGACTTTACGTAACGCCGAATTCGGCTTTTTAGGCGTAGTAGTATAGACCCTAGTGCAGACACCGCGTTTCTGAGGATTTCCCAATAGGGCTGGAGTCTTTGACTTCGCACGTACTTTCTTCCTTGGCTTACGAACTAATTGATTAATTGTTGGCATATTTTCTCCTTTAGTTAAATTATAATTCCAAATGATTCAAATAGCAAGTTTCTCTTTTTACCAATGGGGTCAAGCTGCCTCCTGTCCTTGAACTTTCACTTCCTCGGTTTCGGTCACCAGTTTAATTCGGTTAAACTCACGAAAACCGGTCCCGGCTGGGATCAACCGACCAACAATTACATTTTCCTTTAAACCGCGCAGCTTATCCTCGCGCCCCTGAATCGCCGCCTCGGAAAGCACCCGAGTTGTCTCCTGAAAAGATGCTGCTGACAGAAAACTCTCAGTAAGAAGAGCCGCCCGAGTAATTCCTAAGAGTATAGGTTGATAACTTGCTGGACGTAAACCTTCAGATAGGAGTTTTTCATTCTCTTCAATTACCCGTCGGCGCTCAACAATTTCCCCTTCAATAAAATTAGAATCACCAGCGTCTTCGATTCGGACTTTCCGTAGCATCTGGCGTACTATTATCGAAATATGCTTATCGTTAATTTTTACCTTTTGCAACCGGTAGACAGCTTGAATCTGATTGGTTAGAAACTCTTGAACTGCTAACCACCCTTTGACTTTAAGAACATCATGGGGATCAATAGAACCTTCGCACAATTTATCGCCGGCTTTGACGCGGTCCCCGGTCTGAACCAACAGATATTTCCCGTAGGGTATATCATACTCCTTAACCGCTCCACCATCAGAAATTACCCGAATTAACCTTTTACCTTCTCGTGGTTCCCCTACTTCTACTGTTCCGTCTATTTCTGATATTACCGCCGGAGATTTGACCCGTTTTGCTTCGAAAAGTTCCGCAACCTTAGGTAAACCGCCAGTAATATCTCTGGTTCTTGCCATCTCTCTCAGTAATCTTGCCAGAACATCACCGGGCATCACCTTCTGTCCATCCTCAACCATCAAATAAGCGCCCGCTGGTAAAGGACAACGGTCAGTTACTTTACCTTTATCATCTATTATTTCCAGCATTGGATGTAGATTCCGTTTACGATCTTCAATTATTATTCTCTGCATACGATCGGTCCGCTCGTCAATATCTTCCCGCAGTGTTCTGCCAACTTCAATATCCCGAAATTTAATCGTTCCTTTAACCTGAGCTAGTAATGAAATTGAATATGGTTCCCATTCAAACAAAACGTCACCTTCTTTAACTTCTTGCCCATCTTCAACCCGGATCAGTGCCCCAGCCGGTACGGTAAATGGAATTTGCCGTTCCTTCGCTACTAGTACCATTTTCCCCTGCGCCAGCGTAGTTATTTCGCCATCACTGCGTTTGCTAACTGTTAAATCTTCAAATTTGATTTTACCGTTAAAACGCGCTGTCGCCTTTGTCTGTTCGGCAACTCGAGCTGCAACTCCACCGACATGGAAAGTCTTCAAGGTCAATTGCGTCCCCGGCTCCCCAATTGATTGTGCGGCGATAATCCCAACTGCCTCACCAATTTCAACAATCCTGCCAGTCGCCATATTACGTCCATAGCATTTTACACACAGGCCATTTGGTGCCTCACAGGTTAAAACTGATCGAACACGCACGAGTTCAATGCCGCAGTTTTCAATCTCGTCGGCTGCCAGGTCAGTAATTTCTTCACCGGCACGGACAATAACTTCGCTCGTAACTGGATTTACAATATCATCAAGCGCAAACCTTCCCGCGATTCTTTCACTGAGAGGTTCTATTATGTCCCCACCTTCGCGAAGTGCGGTGACTTCCTGACCTACTATCGTTCCGCAGTCCTCCATTGTAATTACAACATCCTGAGCCACATCTACCAGTCGACGGGTAAGGTAACCTGCTTCAGCAGTCTTCAGTGCAGTGTCGGTTAATCCTTTACGTGCACCATGAGTTGAAATGAAATACTCCCAAACCGAAAGTCCCTCCCGGAATGAACTTTTAATTGGTGTCTCAATTACTTCTTCCCCGACAGTTCGCCTCTGGGGTTTTGCCATCAACCCTCGCATCCCGCCCAGCTGAGCCGCCTGAGTGCGGGAACCTCGTGCCCCGGAATCAATAAGCATGAAAACAGGATTAAAACCTGCTTGGTCCTGCCGCAATCGTTCCATTAACGCCTCCTCTACTTCAGCAGTCGCCAGTGTCCACGTATTGACAATCTTGTTATATTTCTCAGATTCCGTCATTAAACCACGATCGTACGCCTTCTGAACTCGCCGTACTTCTTCTTCACTGCGTTCAAGTATTTTCTGCTTTTCCTTGGGAACTACAACATCATCCATACCGATAGATAAACCTGACTTGGTAGCCATTTCAAAACCGAGATCCTTTAAATCGTCGAGTAGTTTAACCGTTACATCCAAACCCAGCGTCCGCGCACATCGATCGATCAGGCTAACCAGTTTATCCTTGGGAACAATTTCGTTTACAAATCTCAAACTTTCTGGCAATACCTCATTAAATATCACCCTGCCCACTGTAGTGCTGAGAGTTTTGCCTTTATAACGGAAATTAATCCAGTCGTGTAAATCAAGTTCGTTAAGATCGAATGCCGAGCGAACGGTATAAAAATCATCAAAGTATCCTACCGGATTGGGCTCACCAATCCTTGATTTTGTTATATAGTATATGCCAGCAACGATATCTTGGGAAGGAACCATCAGCGGCTTACCGTGAGCTGGTGATAGAATATTATGAGGTGCCAGCATCAAAACTGCTGCTTCCAAAATGCCTTCCGGTGTCACTGGAACATGAACCGACATCGTATCACCATCAAAATCAGCATTAAATGGCGGGCAGACTAAGGGGTGGATACCAATTGCCCGGTGTTCAGCAAGAATGGGATAAAAAGCTTCAATTGATACTCGGTGTAATGTTGGTGCCCGATTCAACAACACTGGATGGTCTTTAGTAACTTCTTCGAGAACCTCCCATACCTCTGGTGCTTCTTGTCGGTACATCAACTTGGCACCACGTTCGCTGTCGGCAAGTTTCCGTTCCTCCAGCCGGCGTAAAATCATCGGCTTGAAAAGCTCCAGTGCCATTTCTTTGGGCAAACTGCACTGATGAAGTTTCAGCGTCGGGTCAACAACAATAACTGATCTACCGGAATAATCAACCCGTTTACCAAGCAGGTTCCGGCGAAATCTTCCCTGTTTACCCCGAAGTGCCTCACATAACGATTTCAAAGGCCTGCCCGCTTTCCCCCGAACAGGTCTCGGTCTTGATTCATTCAAAAAAAGTGCATCAACTGCATCCTGTAACATTCGTTTCTCATTTTTTAAAATGATCTCTGGCGTACGAATCGACATCAAGTGCTTGAGACGGTTATTACGCACTATCACCCGCTTGTAAAGGTCATTTAGGTCTGACGTTGCGTAACGCCCCCCCTCCAATGGCACCAAAGGCCTTAAATCCGGTGGAATAACTGGCAAAACATCAAGAACCATCCACTCCGGCCGAGCTCCGGAATTTCGAAAAGCCTCAACTACCCGGAGACGTCGAAGCAGGCTGAAACGTCGTGAGCTTTCATGTTTAATCCTTGCTCGCAAATCAGCTGCCAGATCATCAAGTTCAATTCCGGCTAGTAGCTTCTTTAACGCACTGGCACCGCTATCTGCTTCAAAACCATCATATCTTTTCTGACAAGCCTGCTGATATTCATCTTCATCAAGCAACTCCATTTTCTTAAACGGCGACTCCCCGGGTTCCAGTACGACATAAACTTCGTAATTAAGGATAGTTTCGACCTGATTTATAGTAAGGTCCAGTATCAAACCGATTTTGGAAGGCGGGACCTGGTAAAAAAGTGTATGCGCCACAGGCACCGCAAGTTCAATATGTCCCATCCGGTGGCGTCTGACGGCAGAAGTAGTTACCTCTACTCCACAACGGTCACAAACAATTCCCTTGTATCTAATTTTCTTGTACTTGCCACAATTGCATTCATAATCTTTTACAGGACCAAAAATTCGTTCACAGAATAAACCGTCCTTTTCTGGTTTTTGAGTCCGATAATTTATCGTCTCCGGTTTTATCACCTCCCCACTGGACCAGCTCCTTATTGTTTCCGGAGAAGCAATTCTTAATCTCAGCGAATCAAAATCATAAACAAAATCTCTTTCACTACTCATCCGACCTCCTCATTTATATTTTTTATCGCGTTCAGGAATTAACTCCAAACCGAGTCCCTGTAATTCCTTTATCAAGACGGCGAAAGAAGCCGGCGCCTTTGGCCGGGGCGGATTTTTCCCTCGAATCAGCGCCTCATAAAGGGCGCTTCTACCTTCAACATCGTCCGACTTAATTGTCAACATTTCTTGAAGCGCATGTGCCGCTCCGTAAGCTTCTAAAGCCCAAACTTCCATTTCTCCGAAACGCTGGCCACCAAATTGGGCCTTTCCACCCAAGGGCTGTTGTGTAATTAGTGAATACTTACCAGTTGAGCGAGCATGAATTTTATCATCAACCATGTGGATCAGTTTCATCATATACATAATACCCACGGTTACTTTACCATTAAACTGCTCACCAGTCCGACCGTCATAAAGTACGATTTTGCCATCAGCAGGGAGACCTGCCTTCTTCAACTCTTCACGTATTTCTTCAGGAGTTGCACTTTCAAAAACAGGACATACCGCCTGATATCCGAGCACTCGGGCTGCCCACCCTAAATGAGCTTCTAACACCTGACCCAAATTCATTCGGGAAGGTACACCGAGCGGATTCAGCACCATATCCACTGGTACTCCCCGCATTTCCTTAATCGTCTCGCTCCCTTCTCTCTGTGGATTTACCCCAATGTAGGGCATGTCCTCAACGGGTAGTATTTTAGATACGACACCCTTGTTACCGTGCCGTCCGGCAAATTTATCACCTACAGACAAACGTCGCTTCTGCGCGATGAAAATCGTAATCGATTGGTTCACGCCATGGGGTAATTCATCCCCTCTGGTTGCTTGTTCCTCTTCTGCTTTTTTCTCCTGCTGGGCACGTGTCAGTGCTTCGTCATACTCATTAATTATCTGTCTTATTTCATCCTGTAATTTAGGATTAACCAACAATTGTTCAAAGTTAACTACATTTGAAAAATCCTCTGAATTTAGGAACTCATCATCCATTAGCAGCCCGGCTTTGTGCACAATTTTCCCTTTACTTGTTCGGGCATTAGCCGCTGCTTTATGTCCCTTAAGAACTACCTTTAACTTCTCATCCCGCCGTTGACGGAAGAATTCCTTTTTCATTTCGTAACGGTTTTGAGCCTCGTTCAAACGATCCTTTTCCAACCGCCGGGATAATTGATCATTCAGTTTCCGGGACAAAATTCGACGGTCAATAACCGTTCCAAAAACTCCGGCTTCAACCCGCAATGAAGTATCTTTAACATTGGCTGCCTTTTCTCCAAAAATTGCTCTCAAAAGTCGTTCTTCGGGTGTATATTCAGTTTCTCCTTTGGGTGTAATTCTCCCTACTAAAATGTCCCCTGGTCCCACTTCGGCTCCAATGCGGACAACACCAAATTCATCCAAATTACGCAACTCCTCCTCAGTGGCTCCAGGAATGTCACGGGTAATTTGTTCCGGACCTAATTTGGTTTCCCGTGCCTGAATTTCAAACTCAAGAATTTGAATTGAAGTAAAAGCGTCTTCTTTCAACAAATCTTCAGAAACTATTATCGCATCTTCATAATTATAGCCACGCCAAGGCACAAATGCTATCAAGACATTTCTTCCCAGTGCTAATTGTCCTTTATCAGTTGCTGGTCCATCTGCCAGTAAGTCCCCCTTTTTGACTTCATCCCCAACCCTTACTACTGGCCGTTGATTCAAACAGGTATATTGATTGGACTTCCGGTATTTAATTAAACGGTGTTCAATAAGTCCTTGTTCGGTTCGGATAATTACTCGTTTGGCATCAACCTTGGTAACAATCCCATCCTCCTCAGCGAGCACTACCGCTCCGGATTCAGTTGCAAATTTACCTTCTACTCCAGTTGCCACCAGTGGCTTTTGAGGAACAAGCAAAGGCACTGCCTGCCGCTGCATATTAGCGCCCATCAAAGCGCGATCAGCGTCATCGTGTTCAAGAAATGGTATCATCACCGTAGAAGGCGCAAAAATTTGTTTCGGTGATACATCCATGAAATCAACTTCCGAGACCGGCACCACTACTACATCACCTTTTCGTCGGCAGATTACCTCCTGTTGAGCAAAACTACCATCAGGAAGAAGTTCACTGGTCGCCTGTGCAATCGTATAGTTATCTTCTTCGTCAGGAGTTAAATAAACCTCCTTTCCATTTCCCATTATCACTTTACCATCTTTTACTTGCCAGTAGGGCGTACCGATAAATCCATAAGGGTCGATGCGGGCATAAGTAGCGACCGTTGCAATTAAACCTATATTGGGACCTTCGGGAGTTTCAATTGGGCAAAGACGCCCATAATGTGAATAATGGACATCCCGGACTTCAAAACCGGCGGTTTCCTTAGTCAACCCGCCCGGACCGAGTGTCGAAACACGGCGCTTATGGGTTAACTCTGCCAGCGGATTGGTTTGCTCCATGAATTGACACAGTTGACTCTGGGTAAAAAACTGCATAACTGCGTTGGCAACTACGCGGGTATTAACTAGCTCCTGCGGCACCAGCTGTGTATCATCGACAAACGCCGCTCGCTCCCGGATGTTTTGCACTAACTGCGTCAATGCTTGACGGAATTGGTTTTCCAGTAGTTCACCCACTCGTCGCACCCGCCTGCTCCCAAGGTGATCAACATCATCAAGCTGGTATCTCAATATCTGAAGGTCTGGCCGATAACCCTTACCCTGCAGTAAATCGACAGCTCTTCTACCCGCAGCATCGTACTTAAACAACAACTCCAGTACTTTCCGGCGTTCATAAAAACTATAGCTGTCCGGACCAATCCCTCCTTCGGTAAGCATACTGACGATTTTTTCGACCACCTGCTTATTTTCGCAGTTCAGTTTAACTACTGCGAACTGCGCCTCATCTGCAATGTGCAGCAGCCGCTCCATAATCGCAAAAATGTCATTAATATCAAGTGCGGTCTGATTTAGCGGTTTCTTCAGCCACAGCCGTTGATTCAGTTTCAATCTTCCCACTTTTCCTAAATCAAACCGGCGAACATCAAAAAGCGCAGCCGTAATTGTATTCTCAGCCATTTCCAAGGAGTGAGGTGCAATTCCCCGTAGTCGCAAATAAATTCGTTTTATTGCATCTTCTTTCGAAGTTGCCTTATCTGCCGCCAGAGTATTCACGATTACATCGACCCCGGACTGTTCAGGAATTATTACTTTTGCCTCAGTAATCCCCTTGGCTGTCAAATAATCAAATACCCCTTCCGTAATACACTCTCCGGCTCGGGCCAGCAAAACTGACTCACTTCCCTTCCCTTCAGCATTTTCACCGTTACTCCGTTCTTCATTAATTAAATCCTCCGCAAGCACATCTCCAATCTTCAACTTTCGTCGATCAACTTTAAAAAGATGACTGATTACATCCGAATGTTTATAGCCTAATGCCCGAAGAAAAGTAGCAACTGAAATCCGCTTCTTACGGTCTAGCACCGCCATAAGTGTTTGATTTTTATCAATTACCATTTCGAACCACGCACCGCGGAGCGGTACCAGCAACGCCGATAACTCATCATCTTCCTCAGTAAAATAAACACCGGGGGAACGATGCAGTTGACTCACAACTACCCGTTCGACGCCATTGATAATGAACGAACCATTGGCAGTCATCCAAGGCAACTCGCAGAAATACACCTCCTGTTCAATTACATCCTTAACATCTTCGGCCTCTCTCCCTTGCGCTTTGTCTCTCTTCCACCCCAGCTTTATCAACCGGAATACTACCTTTAAAGGAAGAGCGTAAGTTGCTCCGCGTGCGATTGCCTCTTCGGGGGAATAGCGTGGTTCGCCAAATTCATAACGGACATACTCCAACCGAAAATTCTTATGGTCATCAACAATCGGAAACATTTCCTGGAATACCGCTTCTAGTCCTTGCAGTTTTCGCTCTGGAATCGCTACATCGTATTGAGTAAATTCAGTGAAAGATTCTCGCTGGAGTGATAGCAGATCAGGAATTTCCAGTACCGTCCGACTTTTTGCAAAATTTTTCTGTTTATTCATTGGCTCTCTTTCCCTTTTTAACTAGAACTGCACGCTTGCTTTACTTACCTAATTGCCACAAAACGACATTGAACAATCAACTAACAGAGCGATAGAAGCCACTTATTTTATTTCCACTTTTGCGCCAACCTCTTCCAGTTTTGCTTTTAGCCGTTCAGCCTCCTCGCGAGTGACGTTCTCTTTAATCACACTCGGTGTCTTCTCAATTATGTCTTTGGCTTCCTTTAATCCTAACTGGGTCAGAGCTCGCAACTCTTTCAAAACCTGAATCTTTTTATCCCCCACAGAAACTAATGTTACCGTAAACTCGGTCTTTTCTTCTGCCTTAGTTTCTGCTACACTGGCACCAGCAGCTGCTTGATGAGTCACCCCTCCAGCAACAAATGTTGGTGCAGTCACTCCAAATTTCTCTTTAAGCTCTTTTACTAAGGCCGCTAGTTCGGTCACGGTCAAACTTTCAATGGTCGCAATTAACTGCTGAACTTTATCCTCTGACATATTTCCTCCTTATTTACTTTAAGTAATCTACCTCTATCTTGCTTAGAAGCAGCAATTTTATTTTCTAATTCAAATCTCCAAGCCATCTGTCTATTATGTAGCCTCGGTCCGGACATTTCTTCTCTGGAGCTCATCAATAATCCAAGCTAGCTCGCTTAACAGTCCTTCAAGCACCCCTACCACTCCAGAAATCGAGCCGCTCAGCACCCCCACCAATTCTGCTCGGAGTTCATCCTTAGTGGGGAGAGTTGCCAGCAGATCAAATTTCTCAGGAGTATAAATCACATTTTCCAGAAAGGCTCCTTTAAATTTAAGATTGGCTAAGCGCTTACCCACTTCTTTAACGAAACGAGCAGGTGCCACGGGGTCTTCTTCAGCAAAAACCATGGTAGTTGGTCCCCGTAGCAAATCTGCAATTTGTTCCGGCACGCCACATTCTCTTAACGCCCGGAATGCCAGTTGATTCTTCACCACCTTTACTAACATCTTCCGCTGCCGGGCATTCTGACGAAAATCGTTGAAATCGTTGGCTGACAATCCGGTAAAGTCCAGGAAATATAGTGCAGTCGCACTTCGTATTTTATTCTTGAGCTCTTCAATAAATTTAATCTTCTCTTCTTTGGGCATATTAAACCTCCCGTTTTGCAGTTTCACTGAACTCCTTAGTGTCAACCCGGACACCAACTCCCATTGTAGAAGAAATAACCACCTTGCGAATAAACTGGCCCTTGGCGGTCGCCGGCTTATTTTTCATCAACTCACGAATGAAAGCGTAAATATTTTCAATCAGCTGTTCATGAGTAAATGAAACCTTTCCCACCACCGCATGAACATTCCCCGTCTTGTCATTACGGTAGTTAATCCTTCCTGCTTTCAACGCCCTAATCGCAGCTCCAATGTCAAAAGTAACCGTCTGTGTCTTCGGAGATGGCATTAAACCCTTTGGTCCTAAAATCTTACCAAGTCTACCGACTGCAGGCATTGTATCCGGTGTCGCAACTGCAACATCAAAGTCCGTCCAGCCGGTGCTAATTTTTTCCACCAGATCCTCAAATCCGACATAATCCGCACCCGCAGCCTGTGCTTCATCTACCTTATCTCCTTTAACGAACGCCAGCACCCGTACCTGTTTTCCGGTCCCATGTGGAAGGCTTACAGTTCCGGCCACCGTTTGCTCCTGCTTCTTGGGATCAATACCCAGCCTTACCGCAACCTCCACTGATTCATCGAACTTTGCATTGGCATTTTCCTTTACCAGTTTTACCGCTTCCGCCAGCGGGTAATGCCTAAGACGGTCTACTTTCTCCCGTAATTTTTGATATCGTTTACTGTGTTTCATCAATCCTCCACCGTCAGCCCCATCGAACGGGCAGTGCCTTCGATGACCTTTATCGCTGCATCAAGATTACTGGCATTCAGATCCTTCATCTTTTTCTCGGCAATTTCCCGTATCGCCTTTCTGCTAACAACGCCCACCTTAACCCGGTTAGGTTCTGCTGAACCCTTTGCTAAACCGGCAGCCTGTTTCAATAATACCGAGGCGGGGGGACTTTTAGTGACAAACGTAAACTTCCGGTCTGCATAGATTGTGACGATCACCGGGATTAGCATTCCTGGCGGTTCCTTCTTGGTCGCTTCGTTAAAAGCCCGGATAAACTCGGCGATGTTAACCCCGTGCTGGCCAAGAGCTGGACCGACGGGGGGTGCTGCAGTTGCCTGTCCCGCCGGAATTTGTAATTTAACCACTGCGAGAACTTTCTTAGTCATCATTCGAACTCCTCCTTAAATCGGCTGTACCTCCAGAAAATCAAGGTCGATTGGAGTCGGCCGACCAAAAATTGTAACCATTACCTTTACCCGGCGACGTTCGGGTATAATCTCCTCAACTGTTCCAGTAAAACCAGCAAACGGCCCTTTGGTAACTTTGACCGTTTCTCCTTTTTCAAATGGCGCCTCGGGTTCAATTTTGTCCCGACCTTGTTCAATCTGCTCGCAAATCGCCGCCACTTCTTCCTCCGATAGCGCTAGCGGCTGCTGCTTAGTTCCGAGAATATGAGTGACCCCGGGAATTGAGGTTACCAGTTTAAGCGCCTCTTCCACCGGTTCCATTTCGACGACAATATATCCCGGGTATAATCGTTTCTCCTCGGTAACAATCTTTGATTTCCTGACCCGGGCAACTTTTTCTGCTGGCAATATCACCTTGCCGAACAAAGTTTCTTTACCCTGAATCTTAATTGCCTTTTCAAGTAATTCTTTTACTTTCTTTTCTCGCCCGGTGTAAGTATGAACCACAAAAAATTTCATTGACAGCTTCCTTTTACCACTAACGAAGTATTAGCGCTAAAAGTCTGGAGAAAACAAAATCACACAGTCCAATAAAAGCAGCCAGCACAGCGGAAAAAGCAATTACGACCAGCGTGGTTGTCCATAATTCCTTGGGTTTAACCCAAGAAACTTTTTTCAATTCAGTAATAACATCTTTAATGTATTCGTTTATTTTTTTCCAGATACTCATTTTATTTCCAGGCCAGGAGGGATTTGAACCCCCAACCTACGGATTTGGAGTCCGCCGCTCTACCGTTAGAGCTACTGGCCTATTTAACCTCCTTGTGAACTGTATGTTTATTACAGGAGGGACAGAATTTTTTCAATTCCATCCGCTGTGTCTTTTTTTTGTTCTTATCTGTATGATAATTCCGGTTCTTACATTCTGAGCAAGCCAGAGTAATGAATATTCGCATAACAGTTACTCAATAATTTCAACCACCGTACCAGCACCTACGGTTCTACCACCTTCCCGGATGGCAAACTTTGAATTCTGTTCTAGTGCTACTGGTGTAATCAATTCAATCTCCATAGTAACGTGATCACCAGGCATTACCATCTCCACACCCTGTGGCAGCTGAACTGTGCCAGTTACATCAGTCGTCCGGATATAAAACTGAGGCCGATACCCGGGGAAGAACGGGGTATGTCTGCCACCCTCTTCTTTGGTCAGAACATAAACCTCGGCTTTGAATTTCTTGTAGGGCTTGATTGAACCCGGCGCTGCCACGACCATGCCGCGTTCTACCTCGTCTTTACTCACACCTCTTAGCAGTAAGCCGACATTGTCGCCCGCTCGTGCATCATCAAGAATTTTTCGAAACATTTCGATGCTTGTAACCACCACCTTATCATGCTTTCCAAATCCAATAAGTTCAACTTCGCTGCCCGGTTTGAGTATACCTCGCTCCACTCTACCGGTTACAACAGTTCCTCGACCAGTGATAGAGAAAATATCCTCAATGGGCATCAGAAATGGCTTATCAATGTCACGCACGGGTTCAGGGATAAATTCATCAAGCGCCTTTATTAATTCCCAGATTGAATCAACATTAGGACCAGAATCCTCCTGTAGCGCTTTTAAAGCACTCCCCTTGATAATCGGCGTCTTGTCACCGGGAAATCCATACTTATTTAAGATATCTTTAATCTCCTCAGAAACAAGCTCGATCAAATCCGGGTCGTCTACCAAATCAACCTTATTCAAGTAAACAACTACTGCCGGTACATTAACCTGTCGTGCCAAAAGAATATGCTCGGTCGTCTGTGGCATCGGACCATCGGCTGCTGAAACAACCAAAATTGCTCCATCCATCTGGGCGGCGCCGGTAATCATATTTTTAATGTAATCCGCGTGCCCCGGGCAATCAATATGGGCATAATGCCTTTTTTCACTTTCATATTCAACATGTGAAACCGCAATTGTCAAAATCTTGGTTTCATCGCGACGGCCATGGGCTTCACTAGCTTTTGCTACCTGGTCATAGGTTGTATATGTTGCTAGTCCTTTAGTTGCTAATACCTTGGTAATTGCTGATGTCAGCGTAGTCTTGCCATGGTCAACATGACCGATTGTTCCGACATTTACATGCGGCTTCTTACGTTCAAACTTTGCCTTAGACATATCTTTTCCTCCTTATTCCTTATTTCTAAACCAATATTCCTTTTTGCCAGTTAATATATACAATCCTAAACATTCAGCCCACGGCCGGAATTGAACCGGCGACCTCTTCCTTACCAAGGAAGTGCTCTGCCGACTGAGCTACATGGGCAATACAAAAGTTCAATTATTATAGCTATAATTTATTTCTTGTCAACTATTTCTTTCTATCAAAAAATTCAGCGGGCGATGGGATTCGAACCCACGCAAACAGCTTGGAAGGCTGTTGTGCTACCATTACACCACGCCCGCACCAGCGGGTAAATTGCAAAATGGACGGGGAAGGATTCGAACCTCCGTAGGCGTTCGCCAGCAGATTTACAGTCTGCCCCCTTTAACCACTCGGGAACCCGTCCAGCTACGCCAGCCGACAGAGGGAATCGAACCCCCGACCTGAGGTTTACAAAACCTCTGCTCTACCGGCTGAGCTATGTCGGCAAATTATATTCATATTAAATTATTAATGTCTCAGGTCAAGTTTTGCATCAACAATAAAAAGGGGCAACCTTCCGGTTGCCCCGCGTCAACTACCTGCTTGTCTATCTGGTCAGGACTAGTTTCCCCCACGTTTCATTCTGGTTTACTTTCACGCGGAAAAAATAAACCCCGCGCGGTACCTCTTTGCCTGCTTCATCCTGGCCATCCCATACAAATTGTTCATTCAGACTTACTGAATGCGCTCGCGCCACATTCCTGACTAATCGGCCGGCATTGTCGTAAATCTGAAGATCCAGCTTCCCATTCCCCCCAAGGGCAACTGTCAGAACGGTACGGGCGTTAAAAGGATTCGGTTTTACAGTTACTCGGATCCCCGGAACTGTATACCGAGAACCCGGGTTTTCATCCACATTCACATTACCCATATTGAACCCGACTACCTTTACAATCATATTATTGGAACCGGACAAATATTGCATAATCGTCACCCAGTAAGAACCGTCCCTTGGGTCGCATTCAATACCACGCATATTCCATTCAGTATTAGTGAATCGAAACCGGTTAAGCAACGAACCATTCTCCCGATCTAGCTCTATCATCGCACAGGAATCAAGGGTTGTACCACCCGCATCAAACCAAGAATACATATTAAGCATTGATGGCGGATGACTCGGCGAACGATAGTCCAAAGCTAAACATCGCGCCCCATAGTATCCTGCAACCGGATGAATGATGGTATCCAGAATATTGCCGAGCGTGTCGTAGACAAAAATTCGTTGCTGGTTGGTAGTGCGTCGGTCGCTCACATAAACTAAATGGTTTTCTTCGTACTCAACAACGCCGCATGGATACTCAGCCTGAGGCGCGGTGAAATAACGGATAACAGAACCAGTAGGAGTAATTTTGTAAACCCGTTTTGATGGATTCGCCAGTAGCCAGAAGGTATTGTCGTATGCGCAATAATCAATATCAGTACAAGAATCCTCGGGTAAAGTAATTGTCCCACGTAACTGCAATGTTGAATCAGAACTGTATTTATACGCGGTACTGCTGAAGAAATACAGACAATAAATCAGGCTATCCGAGCAGTTATAAGCCAGTCCATAAAGCCCCCAGTCGGTTGGCATGCCCGGACAAACCTTTGGTCCCCAAATGATGGTTCCAGGCTGAGGCGGTGGTTCGCCCACACGCACTGCAATCCCGAACTTGGTTGCGTAGTCTGCGCTGTCGCCGGTAACAAACAGGGTGCAGGGGATGGTGGTGCCGGGCGGGATTGAGGCATTTGCCGAGACGGCAAAGGGGTCATTGGTATTGGTTCGCTCTTCACCTGATGGAATATTGCCCCAGAGTGCTGCGGAATCGGTAACCATCAGCCGGCTGTCATAGGAACGCAGAATGCCCGCGGTATTGTTGCACGCCGCACCACCAGAGTTGCGCAGGGTGATGCGAAGCCGTGCCTGTTCGCCAGGGTCAACCCGGCCGTTGTTGTTGCCACCAGGCGGTGAGTCGTGAATTGCTGTCGCACGCAATATCAGCATCGGACCACCGGAGCCGGTGATATAGTTGACCGCGTTGAGGGCATTAATTCTGCCGGCACCGAAGTCGTTGTCCTTGCCCGCAGTGCCCAGGTCCTCCGCGGTGACCTCAAGGATTGAGTCCACAACCGCCGGGGTGAGATTCGGATTCTTGGAGAGCATCAGGCAGACCGTGCCCGCAGTGTGCGGGGTTGCCATTGAGGTGCCGTCCATACTGACATAGCCACCGCCAACCCGGCAGGAGATAACTGCCACCCCGGGCGCACTGACATCTGGCTTGGTCAGACCCGGTGGAT